>Ga0224555_1000395_pt1 | contig 66695 bp, 64 predicted proteins | sample 714S23034metaG_FD_180687 | JGI IMG/M metagenome (GOLD analysis project Ga0224555, IMG submission 180687) | Peat soil microbial communities from Stordalen Mire, Sweden - 717 S2 30-34 | ecosystem: Environmental > Terrestrial > Soil > Wetlands > Peat | place: Sweden: Norrbotten County, Stordalen... | reverse complement strand
TGGTATAGGCCACGCTGCCGGGAACCACGTTGGCCGCCAGCGCCGTCTGGTGCACCTGCGACATGCGCACGATGTAGGTGGTGAGCAGTGCGGTGCCGGCCGAGCCGCCCAGGTTGCGCGCGAAGTTGGAGAGCGCGGAGATCTGGTTGGTCTTGGCGGCGGGTACGCCGACGTAGTTGAGCGTGCTGATGGGGATGAAGACGAAGGGCAGCGCGATGACCTGCAGCATGCGCAGCTCAATGATGTGGCCAAAGCTGCTGGTGAGGTCGAGCTGCGACAGATTGAAGACGCCCAGCGCGGTGATGATGTAGGCGATGCAGACCATCAGGCGCGGGTCCATCTTGCCGACGGTGCGTCCGGCGATGGCCATCATGAACATCATGACGAAGGCGGCGGGGGAAATCACCATGCCGGCGCGCTCCGCGGTGTAGCCCAGCAGCACCTGCACGTACTGCGGGATGATGACGGTGGTGGCGAAGAGGACCATACCGAGAAAGAGCTGGAGAAAGACGGCAGTGCCGAAGTTGCGGTTCTTCAGCAGCTTCAGGTCGACGATGGGGTCGGGGTGGTTCCACTCCCATACGGCGAAGAAGATAAGCAGGCCGACGGCGAGGATGGAAGTGGCGCGGATCATGGGATCGCCGAACCAGTCCTTCTCCTGGCCCTTGTCGAGCGTGAACTCGAGGAAGCCGACGCCGAGGGCGACCAGGCCCAAACCCATGAAGTCGACTTTGAGGTGCTTGGAGGCTTCTTTGCGGGCTTTGAGGAACGGCGGGTCTTCGACCATGCGGTTGGAGAGATAGAGCGACAGCAGGCCCACGGGAATGTTGATGAAGAAGATCCAGTGCCAGCTGAAGTTGTCGGTGATCCAGCCGCCAAAGGTGGGGCCGATGGCAGGCGCGCACACTACCGCCATGCCGTAGAGCGCGAACGCCTGGCCGCGCTTCTCAATCGGGAACGTGTCCGCGAGGATGGCCTGTTCGCTGGTGGCAAGGCCGCCTCCGCCGAGGCCCTGCAGCACGCGCGCGAAGATGAGCAGCGGAAGGGTTTGAGCGAGGCCGCAGAGCAGCGAGCACGCGGTGAACATGGCCACGCAGGACATGTAGAAACGCTTGCGGCCGATGCGGTTGGCGAGCCAGCCGGAGATGGGCAGGACGATGGCGCTCGACACCAGGTAGCTGGTGAGCACCCAGGTGGCCTCCTCCTGGCTGGCGCCCAGTGACCCCGCCATATGCGGCAGCGCCACGTTGGCGATGGAAGTGTCGAGCACCTCCATGAACGTGGCCAGGGTCACGGTGATGGCGACGGCCCACGGGTTGTGGTGCGGCTTCCAGTGCAGTTCGTCGAAGACGAGTTCAGCCATCCGACCTCACCGCTGGATTGCGTCTCCGGCCAAGAAAACCCATCGTTTGATTCTAAGGGCGCGTCCGCGATCTCCCAAATTCGGACGTGGTGTTCTCCGCGCGAGACTGGGTGTTGCCGCTGATTGCCGGATGCATTCGTGTTCGACGACGACCAGGCTTTCGCCGCGAGCATCTGCGGCGCGCTAGGATTGAGGAGTCTGCCTGGCGGGGATCAAACATGCATCCGATCACTGAGGGAATCCTGGAGTCCTCGCTTTACGTAACCGACCTTGCCCATTCTGTTCAGTTTTACGAGAAGATCTTTGGCTTTCGCGTCATCAGCGATTTCGGAGAGCGCGGCTGCGCGATGCAGGCTGGAAGCCGCCAGGTTTTATTGCTGTTCAAGAAGGGTGGTTCGCGCGACATGGTTTCGCCGCACGACGGCGATGGCGAACTTCATCTTGCGTTCGCGATCGCCGCTGGCGAATTGACGAAATGGCAAGCGTGGCTGGCGGAAAACGGAATCGCGGTGGAAGAGACGCGCACCTGGGAGTCCGGCGGTCACAGCCTCTATTTTAGGGACCCCGACCGGCATCTCCTCGAAGTTGCTACTCCTGGGGTATGGTCGATTTATTGAACCCCATCTGCCCGATTGGAGAAATATCCATGCGAATGCATTATCGTGCGTGTTCCGCGCTACTCGCCGTCCTGTCCATCGCCGCGATGCCGCGTCCAGCCGCAGCGCAGTCCGGGCCACCGGCGACGCCGGAGATTGTTGCGGCTGCGGCGGCCGCGAAGACGCCGGTGGCGCCGGGGCCGGTCGAGCCGACGTGGGACTCCATCCGCGAGCACTACACCGTGCCGCAGTGGTTCATCGATGCGAAGTTCGGCATCACCATGCACTGGGGGCTGTTCTCGGTCGCGGCGTATCACAACGAGTGGTACGAGCGGTACATGTACACCACCTTCGCGGACTGGCACGCACAGCACTTCGGGCCGCAGGACCAGTTCGGCTACAAGGACTTCATTCCGCTGTTCAAGGCGACGGATTTCAACGCGGACGATCTCGCCGAGCTGGTGAAGGCGTCGGGCGCGAAGTACTTTATGCCGACGGTGGAGCATCACGACGGCTTCTCGCTGTGGAAGAGCGCGACCAACCCGTACAACGCGTACAACATGGGACCGCACCGCGACCTGGTGGGCGAGACGGCCGTGGCCACGCGCAAGGCCGGGCTGAAGTTTGGCATCTGCAGCCACAATATGGAGCACTACACGTTTGTGAATCCGACGCCCGGCCTGAAGACCGACGTGGACGATCCGAAGTACGCGGACTTCTACTGGCACGACCGCTCGGACGCGCGGTTGCAGGAGTTCCTTGAGGACTGGGTGAAGAAGAACATCGAGCTGATCGACCAGTACCGGCCGGACGTGATGTGGTTCGACAACGGCGTGAACTCGCGCGTGCTGGATCCACTGAAGATGAAGGTGGCCGCGTACTACTACAACCGCGCGCTGGAATGGCACAAGCCGGTGACGATCGAGACCAAGGACTCGGCGTTCCTCGCCGGCAGCGTGCTGGATTTTGAAAGGCTGAACCCGCGCGGACCCAGATCCTGAAAGGCGTGTGGGACGCGGAGGATACGGAAGGCAGCACCTGGGGCTATACCGCCGAGAACCCAGTGGAGACCTTCCGCAACGCGGGGTCGGTGATCAACGAGCTGACCACCATTCTGAGCATGAACGGCAGCCTGCTGCTGAATCTTTCGCCCATGGGCCAGGGCGCCATCAACGAGCAGCAGCGCACCGCGCTGATCGAGGTCGGCAAATGGCTCGCGGTGAACGGCGAGGCCGTGTACGGCACGCATAACTGGATCGTCGACGGCGAAGGCTTTACGCCGCTGCCTCCGCGCAGTGGGCTCGCGCGGCCAGGCGGAAATGGTGGCGGCCGGCCGGGCGGACCGGGCGGGCTGGGAACAACCCCCGTGGGAGCCGCTGCGCCAGGAGCCACTGCACCAACCCCCGCTCCCGCAGTAGTCGTCGCGCCGCCTGCGCCAGCTCCGCCAGCTGCTGCCGCGCCCACTGAGCCGCAAGGGCCGAAGCCCGTGGTCTACCGCTTTACGGTCAAGGGTGACAACCTGTACGCGATCGCGCAGTCCTGGCCGGGCGATATGGCCGTCATCACCACGCTCGCCACCGGCCCGGCTGCCGCAGCCAAGTTTCCCGATGGGAAGTTTCCCGAGGGGAAGATCACCAGCGTGGCCATGCTCGGCCACACCGGCAATCTGAAGTTCACCGAGGACGCCGACGGCCTGAAGGTCACGCTGCCCGCCGACCGGCCCTGCGATTACTCCTACGTGTTGAAGATTACGGGCCTGAAGATGAATCCGCCGGGGCCACCCGTGCCTGCGGTGATGGCCGATCTGCGCTAGATAGGTTCTGCAGCTCTTTCACGCACACAAAAGCCCTTGCGCCGCCACAGCAAAACTTGATAGCGTTTTCCATCGCTTCTCCCCGGCAGCCGCATCACCAAGCAGCACACAGGAGAGACCCATGGCTCAGGTACGTCTACTTGTCGGAACGCGCAAGGGCGCGTTCCTGCTCAGCGCAGACGGCGCGCGCAAGAACTGGAAGATCGACGGCCCGCACTTTGCCGGCTGGGAGGTTTACCACATGAAGGGCTCGCCCGCGGACCCGAACCGTATCTACGCATCGCAGTCGACGAGCTGGTCCGGGCAGGTCATGCAGCGCTCGGACGATGGCGGCGCGACCTGGAACGTGGTGGGCAACAAGTTCGCTTACGACGGCGTTCCCGGCACCCACATGTGGTACGACGGCACGCCGCACCCGTGGGAGTTCAAGCGGGTGTGGCACCTGGAGCCGTCGCTGACCAACCCGGACGAGGTGCTGGCGGGGGTGGAGGACGCCGGGCTCTTTCAATCGACCGACGGCGGTCAGAACTGGACGGAACTCTCCGGCCTGCGCACGCACACCACCGGCTCGGCGTGGCAGCCCGGCGCCGGCGGGCTGTGCCTGCACACCATCATCCTGGACCCCACGAACCCCAAGCGCATCGTGATCGCCATTTCGGCGGCGGGGGCGTTCCGCACCGACGACGGCGGCGCCACGTGGAAGCCGATCAACCGCGGGCTGGTCTCGCGCTACATCCCCGACCCCACGGCCGAGGTGGGCCACTGCGTACACCACATTGCCGCGCACCCCTCGCGGCCGGGCACGCTGTTTATGCAGAAGCACTGGGACGTGATGCGGTCCGACGACGCGGGCGACAACTGGCACGAGGTGAGCGGCAACCTGCCCACCGACTTCGGCTTCGTCATCGATGTGCATGCGCATGAACCGGAGACGCTGTACGTGGTGCCGATCAAGAGCGACACTGAGCACTTCGTCCCCGACGGCAAGCTGCGGGTCTTTCGCAGCCGGACGGGCGGCAACGACTGGGAGCCGCTGACGAAAGGGTTGCCGCAGCAAGACTGTTACGTCAATGTGTTTCGCGACGCGATGGCGGTCGACCGGCTGGATGCGTGCGGGGTGTACTTCGGCACCAGCGGCGGGCAGGTGTACGCGTCGGCGGATGCGGGCGATAGCTGGAAGGCGATCGTGCACGATCTGCCGCCGGTGCTATCGGTGGAAGTGCAGACACTGGCATAAACGCTCTATGCTGGAGAGGTGCCCGCAGCTCACTCAGCCGGCTCGGCGCACTTTTATCGGAGGAACCATGAGCATCAGATTCACCGCCGGCGTCTGGGTGATGACGCTGGCAATTGCAACCGGTGTGGCCGTGCCAGGGACGGCGCAAACGCCGCCGGACCGCTTCCAGCCGTACTTTGCGGTGCGCACTATTGAGACCCAGGACAAGTTCGGCAAGACTCTGTCGGCGTTTTATTCGCTGGAAGAGCGAGACTCGAGCGGCCGAAGGTTGACCGCTCACCTGGATTCGCCGAACCTCGGCACAAAGCTGACCCAGGCGAGCATCTGGGACCCGGTGAAGGTGAGGATGATCGAGATCAACTACGTGGCGCGGACGGCCACGGTGACGCAGTTCCCGCCGGGGGCCGTCGACAAGTTGCTGCCCCCAAGCCAGCCGTTTGCCTCCGACGACCCCAACCGCAGCGACCTTGGCCAAAAGATGCTGAATGACTTTGAAGTACACGGCTATACGTGGACCGCCAATGATCCGAACTTTGACCAGGGTGGAATCGCGAGCGGAAATACGGGCGCAGGCGCAGCGGCGGCGTCAACGTTCAGTCCCACGGCGTATCCGGTGACCCATGAGTCGTGGTGGTCGCCGGTGCTGCGGCTGTTTCTGCTGACTACGACACGCGACGGCAACGGAAACCAGCAGATCGTTCGCTATGACCAGATTCGGGTGAAGGAGCCGACCGCGGAGGATTTCGCCATCCCCGCCGGGTTTCAGGTGAGGACCATTCAGGCACAGGGCGGCGCGCGCTAGGCGTTCGGTTGCGGGCGCAGAGTTGAACCAAGCCTAGCGAAGCCGCGTGGCCGGAGAGAAGATTGCTGCGCTCGCAGCCGGGACGATTCGCTTCCCCTTTGCCGCCTCAAATCTGACGCTGGTCGATGTCAACGAGTCGGCCGTCAGTGTCTGGCCCACCACCCAGTCACCCTCGATCGTGACCTCCAGGTCCCGGATCGCATCCTTGTTGATGACCGCGACGAGGACCACCCCATCCCGTCCCCTTGCCGCGTACGCGGTTGCGTTCGCCGGGCCGGGATCGAAGTCGTGCGGGATGATGGTCGCGCCGGCAAACTGCTGCGCGAAGCGCATGCCGAAGGAGACCGGCTCGGCAACGAACGTGCCGTCGATGTCGGCGATGGGCGTATAAAACGGGCGCGGGTGCGGGGCTTTGGGGTCGGCCATCAGCTCCTCGCCCGGCAGCATGCCGCCGAGCGAGTCGGCCACCATCTTGGCGTCGCCGCCATGCAGGTTCACGCCGGCGTAGCCCAGCGACGCGAGCCGCAGCAAGTAGTCCGCTGCCCACAGCGACGCAGCGAAGACGTCCGACAGGCCCGGCTTGCCGCCGCGATAGCAGGTGTTGCCTTCGGTCATGCGGTAGGGCACCGGGTTGCGGTCGGACGAACCAGCCCGGCGCTCGCCGTCGCCCAACCGCGCGGCTGCCGCGCGAATGTCGGAAGCCAGCTTGTCGACGTGCGGATCCGCGTGCAGCAGGTTGTCGATGGTGGCCTTGGGATTCGACGGCGGTCCGGTGAAGTAGTAGTGGTGCGTCAGCGCGGCGACGTAGGGGCGATCGGGTTCGGCAAGCGCCAGCAGTCGGTTCACCACCACCGCGTACCACTCAGGATTGCCTGCGGTGTCGGGCAGGCCAAACTTCGCCTCCGGCACGCGCGTGCGGATCGCATGGGCGAACTTCAGCCACTCGTCGAAGTAGGTGTCGGCGTTCCAGGTCTTGGGGTCGCGGATGGTCGAACCGAAGCGGTCGGCCTCGTTGCCCACCTGGAAGTATTCGAGCCTGGGGCCGAGCGTATTCGCGACGAATGCGGCCTCGTCGGCGGCGAGCTCCGGCGTGCTGGTGCCGAGGTTGATGCCATACAGGCAGGTCCATCCCGTCGCTTCCAGGAAGCGGTCCAGATTGCGCACCGCCTCGGGCGTGACGTTGTAGATCAGGTCGGGCGGCGGGTCGCCCACCTTATAGGGGCGCTTGGGGCGTGGCGGTGGCACGGCCTTCGGCGTGGGCTTCCAGAAGGCGTAGTCGGAGGTGTTGCCGCCCAGGCGCAACACGCCGTTGGGCGCCAACGCGCGGAACTGCGCCACTAGCCCTGTGTTCGCCCGCGAAAAGAAACTCGGCTCGGAGAGCTGCTGCGTCTCGTACGACAGGCCGACGAAGTCACGTGGAATCGCGGGGCCGGTCTGGTCCGTGTGCAGCGCCAGCGTTGCGGTCTGCAGCACGGGGCCTTCCGGCTTGGGGGGACGCGCGAGCTGCGGCGCGGGGCTCGACGGGCTTGGACCCCGGTTCACCGGAAAGTTCTGCGCGAAGCTCTTCCAACTTGCCGCGGTGGCGGCACTGGCAATCACAAATCGTCTTCGGTCCATCCGCTTCATGGGGAGAAGCATAGGTCAACCAAGGTTCGAGGTACAAGGTTCGAGGTTCGAGCGAGGGCGACGAACGTGATACTCCTAGAGCGAGGCTTACCACTTACCACTCGCCTATGCCCAGGATTCGCGTCGAACTTCCCGCCCATCTGCGAACGCTGGGCCGCATCGCCGGCCCCGAGGTGGCGCTCGACGTGCCCGCGCCGCCCACGGTGCGCGCCGTGCTGGATGCGCTCGAAGCCGCGTACCCGATGCTGCGCGGGACGGTCCGTGACCAGGTCACGCAGGAGCGCCGGGCGTTTCTGCGCTTCTTCGCGTGCCAGCAGGACATCTCGTTCGATTCGCCCGACGCGCCGCTGCCCGCCGCCGTCGCGAATGGAACCGAGCCGCTGATTATCCTGGGGGCAGTAGCCGGGGGAACGGCGGCAGCGGCAAGCAGTTAGCGGCGCAGAACAGGCAATTCGCCGCCGCGTGAAACAATGGCCGCGGCTGCCCGTCTACTGAATACCGGGCAGATTCGTGCATGAGGAGTGGTGTGCAGTGCTGACGCGCAGGCGGTTCGGACAACTGGCAGGGATGACGTCGGCGGCGATGGCGCTGGGGCGCGGCGTAGATGAAGGACTGACCGCGCAGATGAGGATGCCTGCCGGCCAGCAGCCACTATCGGCGCCACCCATTCCCACGAATGCTCCGCCCGCGGACTTCACGCTCGACATCGCGCCCTATCTCTTCGAGGCGTCGCCGAAGCATCGCTACTCCACCATCGCCTACAACGGCCAGGTTCCCGGCCCGCTGCTGCGCATGAAACAGGGGCGCGAGATCTCGATCGACATCCACAATCACTCGGCGGACGCTGAGATTGTGCACTGGCACGGGTTGTTTCTGCCCGTGGCGACCGACGGTGCGATGGAAGAAGGCTCGCCGATGATTGCGCCGGGAGCGTCCACGCGCATCACGTTCACGCCCGATCCCGTCGGCTTCCGCTGGTTCCACACGCATACGTTTGCCGGCAACGACATGCGTAAGGCGCAATATGGAGGCCAGCATGGATTCCTGATGATCGAGCCCGCTGAGAATCCGGCCCGCTACGATCGCGAGGTCTTCCTGGCGCTGCACGACTGGGGCGGGCGCGAGATGCCCTCCGGCGACGGCTCGGCGATGCCGGACTACGAGGTCGCGACCATCAACGGCAAGATGCTCGGCTTCGGCGAGCCGGTGCGGGTGAAGCAGGGCGAGCGGGTGATGATGCACGTGCTCAACTCCAGCCCGACCGAGGTGCACTGGGTCGCGCTGGCGGGGCACACGTTCCAGGTGGTCGCGCTGGATGGCAATGATCTAGCGCAACCGCGCACGGTCCCGATGCTGCGGCTGGCCCCGGCGGAACGCGTGTCGGCGCTGGTCGAGATGAACGCGCCGGGGGTGTGGGTGCTGGGCGAGGTGCGCAAGCATATCTACGCTGCGGGCATGGGGATTGTCGTCGAATATGCCAACGCCACCGGCGCGCCCAAGTGGATTCAGCCGCAGGAGCTGGTTTGGGACTATATGCAATTTGCTGAACGGGAGCAGTTCGCGTCGCAGCCCGGTGCGGCCACCGGCGGAGATGCACCCATCGACATCCCACTCGCCTTCGACTCAAAGTTTGAAGGCCACGGCAACCCGGAGATCTGGCGCATCAACGGCAAATCGTATCCCGACGTCGAGTCGCCGCCACTCCATGCCGGCAAGCGCTATCGCCTGGTGATGAAGAATCTGAGCACGGACGACCACCCCATCCACCTGCATCGCCACACCTTCGAGGTTACAAATGTGGGCGGTGCGAGTATGCGAGGATTAATGAAGGACGTCCTCCTGATTCCCGCGGGCCGCACATCCACCGTAGAGTTCACAGCCAATCATCCTGGCAATACACTGTTCCATTGCCACCAGCAGGACCACATGGATCGAGGTTTCATGATGGTGTTTCGCTATGCGTAAGCCGGGGATGGGATGGGCGGATCATGAGGCGGCGAGGCGTGTCCCGGGGGCTAAAGCCCGCTTCAGCATTGGGCCCGTGGTGCCGGGACTGAAGTCCCGGCCTATCTCAGAAGCGAATTTCCGGGCTACCTGGAAAGCCAATATCAGTGGATCACAGAGTCGGATGCGTATGGCGTTGACAGTGATTGCCTGCGCGATGGCGTGTGTGGGCAGTGCGCGGGCGCAGGGGAATTACGAGATCCAGGTGTACGGCGCGGACACGGTCGAGCCGAAGAACCTGATGGTCGAGCTGCACTCGAACTTCACGCCCGAGGGCCAGAAGTACGTCATCGACGGCGTATATCCAACCAACCACCAGGAGCACGAGACCCTGGAGCTGACCGAGGGGCTGAACAGTTGGTCCGAGATCGGCTTTTACGTCTTCACCAGCGAGCAGGCGGGCCACGGCGTGCAGTGGGTGGGCGACCACATCCGTCCGCGCGTGCGCGTGCCGGATAGCTGGCACTGGCCGGTCGGCGTGAGCCTGTCGACCGAGGTGGGCTACCAGCGCGCGGTCTACTCGCCCGACACGTGGACGTGGGAGATTCGGCCGATCGTGGACAAGACCATCGGGCGGTGGTACTTCGCGGTGAACCCCGCGCTGGAGCGCACGTGGCATGGGCCGGACGTGGCGCAGGGCATCGGCTTCGCGCCCGGGGCGACCTTCACTTACGACATCACCAAGGAGGTCAACTTGGGCCTCGAATACTATGCCGACTACGGCCGCATCACCTCGCCCGACACGCTGCACAACCAGCAGCAGCAGATTTTTGCCGTTACCAATCTGAACGTCTCGCCGAAGTGGGAGATCAACATCGGCGTGGGCCTGGGGCCAACCGCGGCAACGGACCACCTGATCGTGAAGGGGATTCTGGGGCGCCGCTTCGACTGGGGACACCACTCCGCCGTAGACTGATCGGCATGCGGCGCAATCGTATTCTCGCGGCTTTTGTTCTACTACTCCTGTCTGTATCGGCTCCGTGTCTCGCGCAATCTGCACCGCTGCTCGATCTTGACCACACCGCGTCACAATCCGCGTTTCCCATCGCGGCGAATGGGCGTGCGGCGGGGATTTATGTTGCGCCGGAGAATCCGGAGACGGTGCGGGTGGCGGCGGAAGCTTTTGCTTCGGATGTGGAACGGGTCACCGGCGTGAAGCCGCGCATCCTCACCTCGCTGGCTGCGCCGCTGCCTGCGGACCTCATCCTCGTCGGCGTGCTGGGCAAGTCGCCGGAGATCGACGCGCTTGTGACCAAACGCAAGCTTGACGCATCCGCAGTCGCCAGCAAGTGGGAGGCGGCGGTTACGACGGTGGTCGCCTCGCCGATGTCTGGAGTGCGCCGCGCGCTGGTGATCGCTGGATCAGACCGGCGCGGCGCGGCGTATGCGCTGTTTGCGCTGTCGCGCGCGATGGGTGTATCGCCGTGGACCTGGTGGGCCGATGTGCCGGTCGCACACCACGCGGCTGTGTATGTGCGGCCGGGCATGTATGTGCAGCCGGAGCCTTCGGTGCAGTACCGCGGCATCTTCCTGAACGACGAGGACTGGGGCCTGCGCCCGTGGGCGGCGAAGAAGATGGACCCGACTGTGGACAACGGTAAGGGGAACATCGGGCCGAACACGTATGAGCGCATGTTCGAGTTGCTGCTGCGCCTGCATGCGAACTCGCTGTGGCCGGCGATGCATCCCGGCTCGCTCGCGTTCAACGCCGTGCCGGAGAACGCGAAGCTGGCCGACCGGTGGGGCATCGTGATGGGGTCATCGCATTCTGAAGCTTTGCTGCGGAATAACGTGGGCGAGTGGAACGAGGCCGCTCCGCCGACGGGCGACGGGCGCTGGAACTACCAGACCAACGCGGCCGCGATGATCCAGTACTGGGACAAGCGGCTGGTGGAAAACGGCAAGTTCGAGAACTTCTACACCGTCGGCCTGCGCGGCGTGCACGACTCGGGGCTGGAGGCGACCGGCTCGCCGCAGGTGAAGGCCAAGCTGGTGGAAGACGTGATGGCGGAGCAGCGCAAACTGCTGGCCGCACGCGTGAATCCCGACCTGGCCAAGATTCCGCAGATCATCTGGCTGTATAAGGAGTCGCTCGATCTATACCGCGTCGGCATGAAGGTGCCCGACGACGTGACCTTGGGCTGGACCGACGACAACTATGGCTACATTCGCGAGCTGCCCGACGCGGAGGAGCAGGCGCGTCGCGGAGGCTCGGGCGTGTACTACCACGTCAGCTACTGGGGCGCGCCGCACGACTACCTCTGGCTGTGCACCACACCGCCCGCGCTGCTCCAGGAAGAATTGACCAAGGCGTATGACCACCACGCGCGCAAGTATTGGATCCTGAACGTCGGCGACCTCAAACCCGCGGAGATCGACATCGATTACTTCATGCAGTTGGCGACCGACGAACCGAAGATGGCGAAGATGAGCCAGCGGGAGTGGCTGACGCAGTGGTTTGAGGATCAGTTCCCAGTGCAGGCCATGGGTTCCGATCCGGATAACGTCTCCCCCTGGCTGCACAGTCCCACCGGCCTGGCGGATGAGGTGGCCGACGTAATGACGCGCTACTACGCGTTGAACTTCATCCGCAAGCCGGAGTTCATGGGTTTCAACGGTTACAACGACGGCGTCAAGCGGACGGAGTTCAATACGCTTGCGTGGGGAGGATTCGTCACCTCTCGGGGCCCCTACGCGTCCGACCACAATTCTCCCGACGTACTGCTGAGGACCGAAACCAGGCGGGCCTATCCCGACCAGAACCGCGGCCGCGCCCTCGCATGGACAGCTCTACGTTCGCAGGAACAGCTGATTGCGAAGTTCCTCACGCCGCAATACGCCTCCGCTTACTTCGAGCTGGTTGCGTATCCGGTCGAGGGCTCGGCGGCGCAGAACGAAAAGTTCCTCGCAACGGACCTCACGTATCTCGACGCGCACAACCGCGACGATGCGGCGCTTGCCTCCGACTCCGCCCGCGCCCGCGCGGCCTATGACACGATCCAATCCCTTACCGCGCAGTACAACAGCCTCGAGGACGGCAAGTGGGATGGCATCATGTCTGCCGCGCCGCGCGAGCGCCACGTTTTCGAGATGCCGCGCACGGCGACCGCGGCCGACGCCAACACGCCACTACCTGCGTCGTGGGGCGCGGGCGACGCAGCATGTCAGAGTGCAGGTGATTCACCTGCGCGCACACCCAGCGCTGCGGCTGCTTCAATCTTCGTCGAACAGCACTGCACGGTTTCTATCAACGCGGCCCACTTCGCGCGCAGCGGCAACGGCAATCTTGTTGCGCAGTGGCGGGTGCTGGCCGACCTTGGCATCTCCGGCAGTTCCATGGTCTTCGATGAACCGGGCCGCACCTCGCCCTTTGGCCCAATCAGCACCTTGGCCTCGGCGCAGGGCCTCCTCCCGATCAAGGGTGGCCGATCCCCCTGGCTGGAGTACGACTTCACCACCACCACCGCAGGCCCGGCGACGCTGGCGCTGCATCTGCTGCCGACGTTCCCGATCGATTCGGATCACAAGCTGCGCTACGCCGTGGCGCTCGATGAAGGCGCGCCCTTCGAGCGCGATATGAGTGGCAGCGGCGGGACTAAGGCGGCCGGCGCGGGCGATGGCCCCAGCGGCGCGGACTGGCCGCAGAACGTGCTGCGCAACTCCGCAATCGATACGATTGCGCTGGGCACTCTGGCGCCGGGCAAGCACACGTTGCGGCTGCTCTACCGCGACCCCGGCGTGGTCTTCGAGCACCTGGTCGTCACCTTCCCCGGCGCGCCGCCCGCGTATCCCGTTCCGCCGGAGACGAAGTAAAAGCGATGAAGCCTCACCGCGGAAGGCTCGGAGGGGCACGGGCAGGTGCGAAATACAGAGATTCTGAACTGCGTTCAGAATGACGGGCCCGGTTGAATGGCTGGGATTACCGTGGGAGCCGCGCCAGCAGCTCGGCCACGGTATGGCCGGAGAGCGGATCGACCATCGCGGGTGCGATTTCGGCGAGCGGCTCCAGCACGAAGCGGCGCTCCCCCATCGCCGGATGCGGCAACGTGAGTGCCGGCGTCGCCAGCACCACGTCGTCCAGCAGCAGCAGGTCGAGGTCGATGATGCGCGGGCCTTTGGCAACCGCGGTCGCTCGGTCGCGTCCCATCGCCTGCTCGATCGCCAGCAGCGCGCGCAACAGCTCCAGCGGCTCCAGTTCGGTCTCCAGCAGCAGCGCCGCGTTGAGAAAATCCGGCTGATCGGTGAAGCCAACGGGCGCGGTCGAGTAGAACGACGAGACGGCGCGTACCCGGCCAAGCGCCCCGCTGCGCGTTACCGCCTCGCGCAGATTTGCCGCGCGGTCGCCCCACGGCGATGGGAGGTTGGAACCAAGTGCAATTGCGGCGAGGCGACTCACGGTATTCTCCCGCACAAGGTTAGGGAATGTGGCGTGCCGGTGGAAAGCGTGACCTCAGCGGCTAAAGCCGCAGAACAAATGCAGCGTTTACGGCACGGATAAATCCGTGCCCTTAAGCGAGATAAATACGGAGATTCTGACTGCGTCAGAATGACGACCGAAGGGCTACGCATGCACGGGCTGGGTCGCGCGCAGCATCCCGGCGTCGACCTCCGCGGGGTGCGGAATCCCGTCGTAGCCGTAGGCCAGCTCCCACGCCGAGCGGTCCCTCAGTAGCCTCTGCACCAGCGCGGTGTGCATGGCGTGGCCGGCGCGCTCGGCAATGACGCGGCCCTGGATGCGCCGTCCCGCCAGCGCGAGGTCGCCGATCAGGTCCAGGACCTTGTGGCGCACAAACTCGTCGGGGAAGCGCAGCGGGGGGTTCTGCACGCCCTGTGCGGTGAGGATGATGCAGCAAGCGTCCGTCGCCCCGCGGATCAACCCCATGTCGCGCAGTTTGGGCTCGTCTTCGCGGAAGCCGAACGTGCGGGCGGGCGCGATCTGGCTGGCGTAGTCGCCGGTCTCCAGGTCGGTCGAGAGCTGTTCGCAGCCGATGGGCGGCGGGAAGTCGATGATGTAGTCGATGCCGTAGCCCGAGCCGGGATAGACGCCGATGAACTTGCTGCCGTCGCGCACCTCGACCTGCTTCAGGATGCGGATGTACTCACGGCGGCGGCGCTGCTGCTTCAGGCCGACGGCCTGGAACGCCTCGACGTAGGGCAGTGCCGAGCCATCGAGAATCGGCAGCTCGAGGTTGTCCACCTCGACGATCACGTTGTCCACGCCGAAGCCGATGAGCGCCGAGAGCAGGTGCTCGGTGGTCGAGATCAGCACCGACTGGCGCATCAGGCTGGTGGCGTAGCTGACCTTGGCGACGTTGCGGCCGTTGGCGGGAATCTCGAAGTTGTCGAGGTCAGTCCGGCGGAAGACGATGCCCGAGCCGGCCGGCGCGCCCACCAGCCGCATGGAGACCTCGGCGCCAGAGTGCAGGCCGATGCCGCGAAACTCAATGTCGGACCGGATTGTCTGCTCAGGATGAGCGTTCTGGGCCAAGGACAGTTACTCCCGCAGTTTCCACAGCTCAGATTACAGCGGGAAACGAGCTCGGGAGTGTGGCAAATTGACCACACTCAGTGCTACAGAAATCCTGACGCAGGCCTGATGCCGCACCGCCGTCAGGCCGCATGCGATACCATTCGAATCACTAGAGATGAACGACGCCAAAGCATTGCGGCAAGCCGTGGAAGTGCAGGCGGATTGGATGGCGAGGACGCTGCGCGCACTGGTCGAGGCAGAATCTCCCAGCGACGACAAGGCTGCGGTGGATGCAGTGGCCCGGTTGGCGGCGGGCTTCGCAGAGGCGTGCGGAGGCCGCGTCAAGCTGCACAAACAGAAGCACTTCGGCAACGTGCTGGAGGTGCGGTTTGGCCCTGCGCGTGGCCGCCGCAAGCCCATCCTGCTACTGGGCCACCTGGACACGGTTTGGCCGTTGGGAACGCTGAAGACCATGCCGTGGCGCGAAGCCGGCGGACGGTTTTACGGTCCCGGCGTGCTGGACATGAAGGCCGGCGTGGCGATGGCGCTGGCGGCGAGCAGCGCACTGGGGCTGGTGGGCATCAGCCGTCCGGTTACGCTGCTGCTGAACCCGGACGAAGAGGTTGGCAGCCCGGCCTCGCGGCCCATTACCGAGCGGCTGGCGCTGGCGTCGTCCGCGGTGCTGGTGCTGGAGCCGGCGCAGGGGCTGGCGTGCAAGACCGCGCGCAAGGGCGTCGGCGACTACCACCTGCACGTCACCGGCGTGGCCGCGCACAGCGGCGTCGACTTCGAGCGCGGGCACTCGGCGATCCTGGAGTTGGCGCGGCTGATCGAGAAGGTCGCGGTTTTTACCGATCTGCGCATCGGGCGCACGGTGAATCCGGGCGTCATCTCGGGCGGAACGCGGTCGAACGTCATCGCCGAGCACGCTTACGCGGACGTCGACGTGCGGATCGTGCGAGCCAGCGACGCCGCAAAGGTAGCCAAGCTGTTTCGCGGACTGCGCTGCGCCGATCCGGCGTGCAAGCTGGAGATCACCGGGGGGCTGAACCGTCCGCCCATGGAGCGCAAGCCGGGCACCGTCGCGCTCTACAGGCAGGCGCGCAAGCTGGCTGCAGAGCTGGGCTTCACGCTGGACGAAGCGGCGACCGGCGGCGGTTCCGACGGCAACTTTACTGCGGCCCTCGGCGTGCCTACGCTCGACGGCCTGGGTGCCGTCGGCGAAGGCGCGCATGCGGCGCACGAGTCGGTGGTGGTTGAGCACCTGGTTCCGCGCACGGCGCTGCTGGCGGCGCTGATTGCAACCATTTAGCGGCGTACAATTCCAGCCATAATGCGCATCGTTGCTGTTCGGTGGGAACCTGTCGCCCGTATCTTGTCGATAACTTACGCCCTCATCAGTGTGGGCTACTTCCTTCTCTTTGCATACACGGACGCTCCAACCTTGACCTTGCCTCTCGGCATCGTGGCTCCGCTGATCACTCTCAACATCAATCTGCATCTGCCACGTCCCTCCGGCTTGGCTCTCGGTGCCGCCTATCTTGTGGCGACAGTGCTCTGCTATGCAGTTTCCGGATGGCTCACTGGCGCTGCTGGCACACTGTGCTTCAACTGGGTGGCGAAATGGATGGGCGGAATCGACGCCAAGTTCGTCGAGACCGTTGACGAAACGCTCCCGGAATCAAAACTCTGACACCGCACTGGTCCGTCTCTTCGACACCCTGCGTCTTTGATTGAAAAGCCAAAAGATTTCTCTTGCATTCTAGTGTACTACGTGTAATAGTACACATGTGATTCCTTTTCGGGTCCAGTTCCGCACCGGCATCTCGCTCTTCGAGCAGATTGTGTATGCCGCAAAAAAGGCGATGGTCTCCGGCCAGATGCGTCCCGGCGATCCGTTTCCCTCGGTGCGCGCGCTCAGCAGGGAGCTCAAGATCAATCCCAACACGGCGCACAAGATCGTCGCCTACCTGGTGAGCGAGGGCCTGCTGGAGACGCGCCCGGGTATCGGCACGGTGGTCGCGGCGCTGCCCGATTCCACCCGCAAAGAACGCACGCAACTGCTCGGCCACGAGATCGAGGAGCTGGTGGTTGAGGCCAAACGGCTGGGCATCGGCCGCGAAGAGATGCTCGCGTCGATCTCCGAACACTGGCAGCGTTTGAGTGGCAGAGACCAGCCCAAAGACCCGTCCAGCAAGGACCCGCAAGCCGCAGGCAAGCCCACCGAGGAAGGACGCAGAGACCGATGAGCCCTACCATCCAAACCGAAAGCCTGGCAAAGAGTTTCGGCCGCACCGAGGTTCTGCGCAGCATCGACCTCGCGGTGCCCGAGGGCGCGATCTACGCGCTGGTGGGAGCCAACGGCGCGGGCAAGACCACGATGATCAAGCTGCTGATGAACATTTTTCCGCCCACCGCGGGCCGCGCGCAGGTTCTGGGCATCGACTCGCGCAAACTGGCGGGCAGGGACTTTGATCGCATCGGCTACGTCTCCGAAAATCAGGACCTGCCCGACGCGATGACCGTAGGAGGGCTGCTCGACTATATGCGGCCCTTTTATCCCACGTGGGACCGCGCGCTCGAACAGCAGCTCGTCCGCCAGTTCGATCTGCCGCTGGGGCGGAAGCTCAAACACCTCTCGCGCGGCATGCGGATGAAGGCAGCGTTCGCCAGTTCGCTCGCCTACCGGCCTCCGCTGATTGTGCTCGACGAGCCGTTCACCGGGCTCGATCCGCTGGTGCGCGACGAGCTGATCGAAGGGCTGCTGGAACGCGCGCCGGAGACGACGATCTTTCTCTCCTCGCACGACCTCGCCGAGATTGAGAGCTTCGCCAGCCACGTCGGTTACCTCGAAGATGGCCGCATGCTCTTCTCCGACGAGATGGCCGTGCTGAACGACCGCTTCCGCGACGTCAGCATCACGCTCGCCGCGCCCACGCCTTTGCCGCCAGATTTGCCGCCCGCGTGGCTGCTGCCGGAGACCGTCGACTGCGTCTTGCGCTTCGTCCACAGCGAGTACAAGGGCGTCGCGACGGACCGCGAACTAGCGGCGATCTTCGCTTCGGCGCGCGACATCTCCGCCGAGCCGATGCCCCTGCGGTCGATCTTTTTGGCCATCGCGAAGTCTAGCCGCAGCCACAAGCGCGCGCCGCATATCCCGGCTGCCGACAGGAGGTCGGAGGCATGAACCAGGTCCTGAATATCTTCCGCAAAGACACGCGCCGCTTCTGGCCGGAGATACTGCTGTCGGTGGTCCTAACCTTCGCTTACGCCGCCGCCTCTCCCAACAGTTGGAAGGCCTTCCACGATCAGAACGTGCAACAGCGCATGATGATGATCACCGGCGCGCTAACCTTCCTGATGATGACCGGCTGGTGGCTGCTGATCGCCCGCGTCGTTCATGCCGAGACGCTGGTCGGCGACCGCCAGTTCTGGATCACTCGTCCCTACGAGTGGGAGAAGCTGCTCGCCGCCAAGGTGCTCTTCGTCGCCGCGTGGATCGGTGTGCCCTACCTGCTCACCCAGTCCCTGGTGCGCGCCGAGGCAGGATTTTCTCCCATCGCCAACGCGCCCATCCTGCTGCTCAATCTGCTCATGATGAGCACCGCTTTCCTCCTGCCGCTCTTCTCCGTCGCCACCGTTACCGCGAACTTCGCGCGTCTGACGCTGACGCTGCTGGCCTGCCTCGCGATCTTAATCGGCTACACGTTCCTGACCAACGGAATTCCGCATGGCTACATCGCGTCGAATCCATATCCCAACCGGGTCCTGTATCCGCTGCTGTTCTGCGGATGTGCTGTGGCGATTGCGCTCGAATATGCGACGCGGCGAGTGTGGGCCTCTCGCGCGATGCTCATCGTGCTTCCACTGCTGCTTGCCCTCAGTGCTGCAGCGCACAGCAGGCAGTCGCTGGTCGACCGTGCTTACCCGCGACCCAGTGCCGAGGTTGCCCCGCCGGTTAGTTTCGCCCTTACGCCGAGCGCGGCCCGTCCCATCGAAGCCCGTTCGTATGAAGGCTGGGACTACATCGACTTACCCTTCCGCTTCTCCGGCGTGGCCGAGGGCTACGCCGTCGTCACCGCCGACATGAAGTTCACGCTCACCGCGGCCGACGGCTCCCAGTGGACTTCGCCATGGCAGCAGACGCATGACCACATCGGCCCCAGCGGTCATGGGTCCATCCTCTCGCTTCAGATGAGCCCGGCCCTGTACGACCGCTTCAAGTCCGGCCCCGTCACACTGAACATCACCTTTGCGCTCAGCCACTACCAGGCCGATACCGTCACCACTATGCCCTTCCCAACCCGCGACCAGGTGGTACCCGGGGTCGGCACCTGCACCGCCGAGGGATCCGGCCTTGTCTGCAGGTCGGCACACGATCCCCGCCTCACCTATGCCAGCGCGGTCTGGACCAACGTGCCCTGCTCCAACTCGCCTGCGCCGCCTGCCGCCACCAAGCCGGGCGCCGCATGGTACGAGCCGGGAAACATCGACTTCGCGCTGAGCTCCGTGTGGACTCCCCACCTGTATTTCAGCGGTGGCGGCGACGATGACACCGGCAGTCGCTATAACTGGCGCATTTGCTCGGGCAGCCCGTTCACGGTGACACAATATCACCTGATGGACCGGACGCAGACGAGTGTGACGCTCACGAACTTCGCGCTCCCCGCCGAAGTCAGGCCAACCTAGACCGCCAGTCTTATCGAGGAAACACGGCTGCGTTGCCCCTTTGCTTTGCCTGGCGGATGCACTCTGGGCTGCGCCCCTGCGATATACTTGATTGGTTGCGGACTTGTGGGCTGGTAACGTCGCCGTGTCTGCCTCCAACAGCCAAAATCAGGGGTTTTTCCTTATGTCGATTCCCGCCACGCAGATGCGCCCGGGCATGATTATCAAGCACAACGACCAGCTTCACCTGGTCTTCTCGGTGGAGCACCGCACGCCCGGCAATCTGCGCGCGTTCATCCAGGCCAAGCTGAAGAACGTCCGCACCGGCGCCATGTTCGTCGAGCGCTTCCGCTCGCCCGACCCCATCGACCGCGTCAAGGTCGACGAGATCAAGATGGAGTACCTATATAACGACGGCGACGACTTCTACTTCATGGACGAGTCCTTCGAGCAGACCGTGCTGAAGCGCGATACGCTGGGCGACGCGGTGGAGTACCTGACGCCGAACCTGTCGATCAACGTGAGCTTCCACGACGGCAAGGCCGTGGGCATCGAGCTGCCGACGTATGTGGAGATGACGGTGATGAAGACCGAGCCGGGCATCAAGTCGGCCACCGCTTCCAGCACGACCAAGCCGGCGACGGTGGAGACGGGTCTCGTGGTGCAGGTGCCGCCATTCATCAACGAGGGCGAGAAGATCCGCGTGGATACGGCCGAAGGCGCGTACATGAGCCGGGCATGAGCGAACCCAAATGAACCGCGCCGATCTACAGAGGCTGGCAAACTCCAGAATCCGAGAAGCTAAGATTCTCTTCAAATCGGGAGAATATAGCGGTGCATACTATCTGGCAGGATATGCGGTAGAGTGTGCTTTGAAGGCGTGCTTCGCAAGAGGCGTCCAAAGATACGATTTCCCGGACAAAAACCGTGCTGGAAAGATTTTCATCCACAGGTTGCCAGAGCTGGCAAAGCTTGCAAACCTAGATTCTGAACTCGCAGCGGCAACGCAACCTGGTTCGAAGTTGGCAGGGAGTTGGCTGCTGGTATGTAACTGGACGGAAGAAAGCCGCTATGCCACCTGGACGAAAGATCAGGCCGAAGGAATTATCGAGGCAATAGTAGGACGGACAAGTGGGGTGCTGCCATGGATCAAGCAACGCTGGTAAATCTCGATGTGAATGCGGGCTGCAAGGTCCTCGATGCTCTAGACGAGGCGCATATCAAGGTTGCTGTAGCCCTCTGGATGATCTCGTCAGACTATGATGACTGGCGATTGGTGCTTTGCTTACCTTCGCTCGATCAAACTCAGACACTCAAGGTTTACCAGAAGGTGGCGGATGTGGCGCGCGGGCGATTCGCCCAGTTGCTTCCCCCGATCCTGATACTGCCTGCCAAAGACCCCTTCATAAAAGAACTGCGGAGAATCTTTGGCAAAGCAAAGGATGTGACCGGGATGCGCTTGGGTGGTCAGACAATTGGAAATCGTTATATCTCGGACGCATACGTCTATCGGATCCAGTAACAATTTATGGTGCAGCATTTTCTGGTTAAGGGCCGGGTGCAGGGCGTTGGGTTTCGCTGGTTCGTGCAGCGCGAGGCGGCGGAGCTTGGACTGCGCGGCTGGGTGAAGAACACTCCGGACGGGCACGTTGAGGTGTTGGCCGCGGGCGAGCCGGACCAGTTGGAGGACCTGCAACTGGCCCTGGCCAAGGGCTCGCGCGGAAGCCGCGTGGATGCTGTGGTCGAACACGCGCTGGCCGAGAGCGAAGGCGCGAAGCTGGTGACATTCGAGATTGAAGGAGCGTGGTAAGTGACCCCTGTGAGTACGAGTACGACCGCGAAGAAGCCGTTTGACTGCGAAGTGCTGAAGCAACTGGTGCGCACCGTGCCGGACTTTCCCAAGCCCGGCATCCTGTTCTACGACATCACCACCCTGCTGAAGGACAAGACCGGCTTCGCGCAACTGATCGACGCGCTGGCCGCGCACTACATCGGCAAGGAGATCGACCTGGTGCTCGCCATTGAGGCGCGCGGGTTCATCTTCGGGCCGGCGTTGGCGTACCGGCTGAACGCGGGCTTCGTGCCCGTGCGCAAGCCGAAGAAGCTGCCGGCCAAGGTGGCGCGCGTGAGCTACGACCTGGAGTACGGCGCCGACTCGCTGGAGATCCACCTGGACGCGATCGAGCCGGGCCAGCGCGTGGTCATCGTCGACGACCTGCTGGCGACCGGCGGCACCATGCAGGCGACGGTGCAACTGGTGCGCCAACTCGGCGGCGAGATCGCCGGCCTCGGCTTCGCGATCGAGCTCGACTTCCTGAAAGGCCGCGCCAAGTTTCCCGAGTACGACGTCTTCAGCCTGCTCCACTACGACGAGTAGAATGCTGGCAAGTTAGAGGACTCTATGCGTCTGCGATCGGCGTCGCTGATTCTCACTGTCGCCATGCTTCCAGCGACTCTTCTTCATGCTGCAGACAAATCGCAAGAACTGCGCGATCGTCTGAAAGCAGCGTCGGAACTTACCGCGTTGGATGGGACCGGCCTGCAACCGTGGCATTGGAAGCTGGAGATCACCGTCTCCGACACGGACGGTAAGAATCCCAAGACGGGAAGCCTCGAGATGTGGTTCAGCGATGGCAACATGCGCACTGTTGCTTCCCTGGGCTCCGCCGGGATAACGACACTCCGCGTTGGGAACAATTTGTACCGCACCGCCGGCAATGAAAAGGACGTGGCCGCGATAAGCTTCATCCAGATGCAGGTGCTGCACCCTGTTCCCGATGAGGTTTTCCAGCCGGGTGTGGTGGTCAAGCTGACCCGGGAGGCCGGCGGAAAAACTAAACTCGATTGCATCGCTCCCACTCTCGTCCGGCCGACCAACGATGTTGTATCGGTGGGCCGCCAATTTTCTTTCTGTCTGGAGCCGGATACTCCTCGGTTGGTAGTGATGTATCAGCTTGGAGACTCCGGCGTTCTCAGGCGACAGACCGGGACCTTTCAGTCCCACGAGGTTCCAATCGACCTGCGGTCTTTTATGGGCACCGTTGAGCTTGCCGATGCAAAGACGACAAGGCTCGCAACCGAGTCAATCGATCCCTCCATGTTTCAAGTGCAACTAGGGCGTGTTCACACTAACGGAGAGCTTCGACAATGAGGGCGAAGGTGAGGAAGCCGAGGAAGAGGACATCGAGCTTTTCGAACCTGGAGAAGATTCTGCGGAAGCCTTTGAGTCTTCGGAACAGGCGCTCGATCTCGTTGCGTTTCTTGTAGAGGGCGCGGTCGTATTCCCAGGGTTCGATGCGATTGGACTTCGGCGGAACCACCGGAACCATGCCCAGGCTGAGCACCAGTTGCCGGGTCTCGTCGCCCTCGTAGGCCCGATCCATCAGCATCGGCAAGCCTTCCGGCATCGGCCCAAGCTCGGTCAGCAGGGCGCGTCCTTCGGGCGCGTCGTGCGCATTGCCGGGCGACAGGGCGAAGGTTATCGCCGTTCGAGCATTCGCGGCAACCAGATGAACCTTGGTGTTCCATCCGCCGCGCGACTTGCCGATGGCCTGAGGCCCGTTTTTTTAGAGCGCCGGTCCCATCCGGATGCACCTTGATCGAGGTCGAGTCGAGAGCGAACGCTTCGATCTTGATGCGGACGATCTGCTCGGCCTGCATCTTCTCGAACACACGATCCAGAACGCCGCTCTTGGACCAGCGGTTCATCCGCGTATAGATCGTATGCCAGCGCCCGAAGCGCTTCGGCAGACCGCGCCATTTACAGCCTTGTTCCGCGACAAACAGCACTGCATTCAGCACCTGCAAGTTGCTCAAACGCACGTTGCCGCGCTGCACCGGCAATGCATCCTTGATCCGCTCATACTGCGCTTCCGTGATCTCCATCCACAAACATTAACACAGATTAGCCGTAGTGTGAACAGTCCCTAGATATGACCCCTGTTACAGAACCAGTAGAGATTTCCTCAGGTGACCTGTCCCGCCTCACCTTGAGCCAAAATGCGCCGACCTATCCTCTCGACGCAAAAGAGCGCCACGCCTCCGGAAAAGTAATCTTCGACGCGATGATCGGAAAGGACGGGCATGTTCTTTCGCTGCAACAGACGGGTCAGGCGGACGCTGCGCTTGCTGAGTCCGCAAAGAAGGCAGTGCGTCAGTGGAACTATCGCCCCTACCTGTTGAACGGCGTTCCAGTTGAAGTGGAGACAACCATCAATGTGAACTTCACGTTCAACTGATGGCTTCCAGCGGGCGAGTAGAATGCTGGCATTGCGCCAACGCGCGATCGAGTGAGGTCTACCGTGAGACACGCCCGCTGGTTCCTGCTTGCTGCTCTGTTCGCAGGGGTGCCCTCCATTGCTCAAACCAGCACTCCGCCTGCTGCGCCGTCAGCCGCTGCTGCGCCGCCGGGTGCGGCCGCTGCTGCGCCGGAAGCCACACCGAAGCCGCCTGAGGCCGCGTCGAAGCCGCCAGAACCGGCACCGAGGCCACCCGATGTGATGAAGGGTCTGCTGGCGGAGGTGTATGCGCGCAACACGTTTGCCTACGAGCCCGGGCCGTATCGCTTTCTTGCCACCTTTGAGACGTTCAACGCCAGTGGCGCGCCGGCGGGCAGCGGGTCGATTGAGAAGTTCTTTGCCGCGCAGGGGCGCATGAAGGTGATCACGCGCTTCCGCGACCACTCCATGACGGCGTGGTATGCCGGTGAGCGGCCTGTGTACACGGACGATGGCTTCGACGGCACCATCATGACCTACCTGGTGAGTGATTTTCTGCTGACGCCGCTGCCTCCGCCCCTGGGGATCGCGCGCCGCGACATGGAGACCAGCGTGATGCCGTCGGAGGGCAGGACGCTGGACTGCGGCATGTACCAGTTCTTCGTCAACCCAACCGGAATGCCTCCGGCGCCGAAGGAGACCTACTGTGTCGCGCGCGGCACCCATGACCTGGTGCTGCGGCAGACCCAGTACTTCAGCATTCAGTACGAGCAGTTCGAGCCTTTCCTTGGCCGGTCGATTCCGCGCTCCATCGTCGCCTCGCGGGGTGGAGTGGTGCGCTGCCGGATTCATGTCGAGCAGGTCGATCAGCAGGCGCTGGACGACGCGGCGTTGACGCCGCCGGCGGACGCGTCGCCGGTGGCGCCCGCGCCCGAATGGTACTCGCTGACGCCGAAGGAGGCCACGCCGCTGCACAAGGTCACCGCGTTGTGGCCGCTGGGGATGAAACCCGCCGCCGCCGGACCGGTCTCGCTTCGCATCCTGATCTCGCGCACTGGCACGATCAAGGACATGGAGGTGATCTATGCTCCGGCGCCGGAGTTCGCGCAGGCTGCGATGGATGCGGTGAAGCAGTGGACTTACGCGCCGATCCTGCGCAAGGACAAGCCCGTGGAGACGATGACGACCATCGTCCTGAGTTTTGGGAGTTGACACCTCGCGATTCAGGAACCGCGAGCGTTTTGGGCAGCTAGTAGAATGTGGCCATCGCGCTAACGCACGAATGTCGAGGCTTATCTTGAAACGCGCTTGCTGGCTCCTTCCGCTTGTTCTGCTGGGTGCCCTGCCTTGTGTTGCACAGACCATTCCTCCAGCCACGAACGCGCCAGCGATGTCGCCAGATGAGATGAGGGCGTTGCTCGCGACAACCTTTGAACACAATACTTTTGCGTACCTGCCGGGTCCGTACCACCTGCTGGCCACCTTCGAGACGTTTACCGCTGTCGGCCAGTCGATGGGCGAGGGCTCGATCGAGAAGTTCTTTGCCGCGCCCGGGCGGCTGAAGGTGATTACGCGTTTCCGCAGTCACACCATGAGGGCGTGGTACGTCGATGGGAAGTGGCAGTACAGCGACGATGGCTTCGATGGCACCATCATGACCTATCTGGTGGACGATTTTCTGCTGAATCCGATTCCTCCTCCTACCGGCACGGCGCGGAAGGATATGCAGACCAGTGTCCGCGAGCTGCAGGGCACAACGATGGACTGCGGGGCGTACCAGTTCTTCGTCAATGGGCCCGGCCGTCCAGTGCCGCCGAAGGAGGTGTACTGCGTTTCGCGCGACACGCACGACCTGGTGCTGCGGGAGACCCAGTACTTCGGAATCCGCTACGAGGAGTTTGCGCCGTTTCTTGGACGGTCCATTCCGCGCTATATCTATGCGTCGCAAGGTCCCGTGGTGCGCTGCCGCATCCACGTGACGCAAGTGGATCAGCAAACGCTGGACGATGTCGCGCTGACGCCACCAGCCGATGCTTCGCCGGTCTCGCCCGCGCCCAACTGGATCTCGACGAGCGCGCAGGAGGATACCCCTGTGCACGGGGTGCAGGCGCCCTGGCCGGCCAAGTACAATGGCACGTATGCACAGGGGGTCGTCAGCCTGCGAATCCTGATCTCGCGCACGGGTACGGTCAAGGACATCGAGGTGGTCTCCGCTCCGGCGCCGGAGTTCGCCGCGTCCGCGATGGGTGCGGTGAGCCAATGGATCTACGCGCCGATTCTGCGCCAGGGCAGACCAGTGGAGACGATCACGACCGTTTATCTGACGTTTGCGATCCGACGCCCCTGATTCCGAGAGCCGGATTCCATCTAGACTTTCTACAGGACGCTTCAGACCGTCCTCGGGACAAAGATTCAAGGAGAGTTTCCAAATGAAGTCGCATGGATATGCTGCTTTCGATACGAAGTCGGCGCTGGTGCCGTACAGCTTTGAGCGCCGCGAGCCGGGACCGCGCGACGTGGTGGTGGAGATTGCGTACTGCGGCATCTGCCACTCGGACATCCACCAGGTGCGCGACGAGTGGGGCGGATCGATCTACCCGATGGTTCCGGGGCACGAGATTGTGGGACGGGTGACGGCGGTGGGCCGCGAGGTGAAGAAGTTCCGCGAGGGCGACCTGGCCGGCATCGGCGTGATGGTGGACTCGTGCCGCGTGTGCGCGAACTGCAAGGCGGATCTGGAGAACTACTGCATGAAGGGCTTCGTCGGCACGTACAACGCGAAGGGCTACGACGGCGCGATCGCGTACGGCGGCTACTCCAACAACATCGTGTGCGACGAGCGCTATGTGCACACGCTCTCGGCGAAGTTCGGCGACAAACTGGCCGGCGTGGCGCCGTTGCTGTGCGCGGGCATTACCACCTATTCGCCGATGCGGCACTGGAAAGCGGGGCCGGGCAAGAAGGTTGGCGTGGTGGGCCTGGGCGGGCTCGGACACATGGGGCTGAAGTTTGCGCACGCGTTCGGCGCGCATGTGGTGCAGTTCACGACCTCGGCCAAGAAGATTGCGGACGCCAAGCGGCTGGGCGCGGACGAGGTGGTGATCTCGAAGGACGCGGACGCGATGGCGAAGCATGCGGCGAGCTTCGACTTCATCCTGGATGCGGTGTCGGCGCCGCACGACTTGAATGCGTATCTGAAACTGCTGAAGCTGGATGGGACACTGTGCCTGGTCGGCTTGTCGGAAGAGCAGTTGCCGGTGGCACCGTTCTCGTTGACCGGGTACCGCGTGGCGCTGGCGGGGTCGAATATCGGCGGGATGAAGGAGACGCAGGAGATGCTGGACTACTGCGCGGACCACGGGATCGTGTCGGACGTCGAGGTGGTTTCGGTGGGTCAGATCGGCGAGGCGTACGAGCGGGTGCTGAAGAGCGATGTGAAGTACCGGTTCGTGATCGACATGGCGACGCTGGGGTAGGTAAGTGATCGGCAGGTGCCGGCGGCGAGGGTCTCGCCGGCGTTGATGGGTGATGACGGAGATACGCGCGGGCAGGTCGATGAGCTTGCGGATCGCGCACGTCAGTGGCGAAGATCGCCGAGACCTGAGCGATCTGTGACGATGCTCACAAATAATATAGGACATGAAAAGAATTACATGTACATGTGCAATTCTGTGCACATGTTGTTTACAAGTTTGCCACGGGGCTGTTGGATTTGCCGCATGAATGCTGGGCTTTGGGGAAGGCCGGATTGGGCCCTGAAATTGCACCATTCTTTAGTGAACAGGCATTTCCAGTAGACAAAAAGCTGTTCGCCGCAAAGGGGCCCCATGCTTATGAAACGCTTTGCTTTAATTTTGGGAGCATTCGCGATTTTGATGCTTCCTGTTTCCTCTGCTTTCGCTGAGACGTTCAACTTCAGCTTTACCGGTCCGTTCTTCTTCGGGTCAGGCACGTTTACCGCGACCCCGGAGGGCGTCGACCACTATTCGATCACGGCAGTTACGGGCACTGTCGACGGTTCTTCTATTGTGGGCATACTCGCCCCCGGAAGCTATCCGACAGGATTCCTTGAGACGCCCAATGACAATGTGCTGATCTATCCGCCGGAGGTTCCGGGGGATGGGATCGACAAATACTTCGACGACGCCGGGGTTTCGTTCGCTCTCGCCTCCGGGGTGGACCTCAACCTCAACGACACGCTCGACGTCGAGGCTGCGGTTGCAGGTCGATGGAACATCGCCGAGCTGGATAGGATCACCGTCACCATGGTCGATCCGGGCGATTTGGTCGATCCGGGCGATCCGGATCTGGCTCCTGAACCAGGGACGCTGATGTTGTTGGGAACGGGCATGTTTGGGCTCGCCCTGGTAGTTCGGCGCCGGTTTATCGTGTAGACAGGCCTGCCTTGCAAAGACACCACACCTAGGCACACAAAACTGTGGGCCCAGACGTGGTGTGCTGTTCCTTGGTGACGAATTGGATCAGGCTGCGGGGGGCGGCGGTGCGGGGGTCAGGCCGGCGAAGGAGATCGTTTCGTCGGCAGGATTGATGGCGGGGGCGGAGTTGGACTGCGACCTGCTAGCTCCTTTTGAGTTCGGTGATGCGGAGGCGGTCGGTGGGGGCGAGGTAGGATTTGCGGCGAAACCAGTCTTCCATGGCCGTGGCGAGGCGGTCGAGGGGGACGCGCGTGCCGGCCTCGAGCAGGCCGTCGGCGATGGGGAGGGTGTCGTCGAAGACCGCGTCGTTGGTGAAGTTGCGCATGGCGAAGTTGTCGAGCTGCGCGATGGGGCAGGGCTGGGCGCGGCCGGCGGCGTCGATGCGGGAGATGGAGAGGGTTCGAAGGTACACAGTTGCAAGATACAGGGTACTCTGCGCTAGGCGCAAAGCGGAGTTAGTTTTCCGATGGCCGCTCGATGTGGTCGATGACGAAGATGTCGACGGAGCCGAGGGTGCGTTCGAGCTTCAGGCCCAGTTGTTCCTGGATGGCGGTGGTGAGGGTGGGGTAGCTTTCCGGGTAGGTGTACTGGAGGGTGAAGTCGTAACGGCCGGGCAAGCCGGTCTTGTCCTCGACGGTGCCCTGGAGCATGGAACCCAAAAGGCCGGCAATGCCTTTTGTGGTGAGGTAGCGGACGGTCATGACGTGGCCGTGGGGATCCATACGGGACTGGATGTCGGGCCCTCTGGTTTCGGGCGGGGTCGCGTTGGGGATGGAGGGATCGACGGTTTCGACTTTGGCGGGCTGGAGCTTTGAGCCGGACTTCGGATTCGCAAGCTCGAGCGCGTAGACGTTAGCCCGCTTGCTTTCCCAATGGGCCTTGAGGTGGAAGCGGTCGGTGAGGAGAGCTTGCAGCATGTGCTCTTTTTCGAGTTTTGCCTGATCGTCGGTGAACCGGGCGAATTGGTCGTCGACGGAGTGGTCGCATTTTGCGTCGACGTTGTAGAGGCTGGTGTTGACCCAGTCCGGGCCGCCGGAGATTTCGAAGGGCGCGAATCCATAGGCGAGTTGCATCAGCACCGTCACGGCGTGAGCTTTGGCCCGGAACTGGCAGCTATGGAGCGGGCTGATGAGTCCGATGGCCCACGAGGGACTGTCGCCGGCGGGTTGGATTTCGCGGATGGAGGCGACGTCGAAGGTGAGCGTGGGCGTGTAGGCGATGGGGTCGCTCGAAGGCGGCAGGCTGAAGGCGCCGGTGGGCATCGGGATGGCAGCGGCGGCGGGTGCGGTCTGCGCCGAAAGGGATGTGGCGGCGAACAGGATGACGGCGGCGAGAGTGACGACGCGCACGGCAAGACTGAGAGTCAGCGTGGAGGGCATAGGACGATAGTACGATGGCGCGGGGCGGCGGGTCCTTGCGGGTGCTGCCGGTTTCCCGCTGCGGCTAGTTGTCCGAAGGCCGCTCGATGTGGTCGACGATCATCATCTCCACCGGCCCTCGCGCCGGTTCCAGTTTCAACCCAAGTTGTTCCTGCAACGCGGTGGAGATGGACGGACGGCTGGGCCCGAAGTCGCCGGTCGCAGCGGCGTCCACCCCCTGATCGAATGCGAATTCCAGGGAGAAATTGTAGGTCGCAGTCAGGCCTGTCTTGTCCACGACGGGCCGGTCCGCGAAGCGGCTGACGAAGCCCTTCGCAAACGAAGATAAGTGCTGCTGCTGAAAGACGTACATTGGATAGCCGTCCGGCGCGGGGCACATGGTGAGGGCGGCGCCGGTTTGGGACATCACGGTGCCGTCGAGATTCAGGCCGCAACTACCAGTCTTTTTGGCAGTCTTGAAGTATGGGCTGGCCTCGCCGGGTTTGGCCTCCATGATCTTCAGTCCGTGCTTGTCGATGACAAGGTTGAAGACGGGCGAGTCGATATCTGCAGAGTGCGAGGCAAACTTGAAGCGATCGGCCAGCATCTTGCGGAACACCAATCGGTGGCCGCCCTCGCCAATCTTCTGCCATGCAGCGATGTCGGACTCGGCGACCTTGGCGCGGATCTCGTAGTTGTCAGTCGAAAACCAGTCGGGAACACCCTGGAGCTGGTCCTGTCTTAATGAAGACTTATTGAAGTTCCAGCGCACGATCTCAAACAGAGTGGAGTTCTCGACGGTAATGCCGTCGCCGTCGAGCGGGTTTGTGATATGGCTGGGGCCTGGTAGGGTGGGCCGGATCGAAACGGTGTCAAAGGTGATGCCGAGGGTGGGGTCGGCGGGAGGGGTTGCGGCGGCGGTGGCGGCGGGAGCGGCCGGAGCGGACGCGGGCGCGGGTGGTGCGGGTGCGGTGGTTTGTGCGAGAGCTGATAACGGCGCCAGGGCGAATACGAGGGCGAAGTTCAAATGCGCGTGCACGAGCATGATCGGGTCCCGTTTCGAAGAAGGGACAAGAGTGGATTCCCTTCCGGCCACTACGATACGCTTCGGCGGTTAATTTTCCGACGGCTTTTCGATGTGGTCGACGACGAGGGTTTGGACGGGGCCGCGGGCGGGTTCGAGCTTGAGGCCGAGTTGCTCCTGAATTGCGGTGAAGATGTCGGGAGCCGCATCTGGCGCAGGGGCGGCGCTTTCGGCGGATGGCGCCGTCGCCGCAATCAACGGCGCGAAGTCCAGCTTGAGGTCATAGCGCCCAGTCAGGCCGGTGCGGTCCTGCACTTCGCGGCCAAGGTTCAGAGTAGTCAGGTAAGCCGCGAACTTCTCCATGGTCATGTTGCCGGCGACGATGCCGGTGCGAGAGAAGCCGAACCAGCCCTCGTCTGGGTGGATGGAAGACCCGCCCATGGCTGGGACAATCAGCGTACCCCCGGAAGGTTTGGCGGCCTGCAGTTTGGCGCCACCTTTGGCGACTTCCATCGCGTAGACTGGCCGCTCCTGTGTCTCCACGTGCGCCTGGAGCTTGAACCGGTCGGCGAAGACGTCGCGGATCATCCGCTGCTTCTCGGCGTCGGACATGTGTCCCCACACCGGCACGTCCGGGCCGGCGACTTTGGCGATGATGTCGAAGCGGTCGGAACTGACCCATGCCGGAAGGCCGGAGAAGAAGTTTTCGTTGTGATCGCCGCCGTGTCCAAAGGCCCAGTACATGACCCAGATCGGGGTAATGCTCTCGGCGTCGAAGCCGTCGGGCCGGATCATCGATCCGGGGTGCGAATCGTTGCTCCTATTGGGCTTGACGGAGACGGTGTCGAAGACGATGGACGCGGCGGGGGACGGCGGCGGGGCCGCTGCCGGCACGCTCTGGGCGGAGGCAGACAGCGCCGCCAAGACCACCGCAACGGCCGCGAAGCAGAGAGCCCTATTGCGGATCATTGGTACCCCCCTCTATATACATGTGATTTGTTGATACGGTTGGGGTTACGGTTCTGTATATACAAATGGCTGCTGATTCGGTTGGAGTTACGGCGCTGTATATACACGGTGACCTATGCTTTCCGGCCGCGCTTCGCCTGAGCTTTTGCGGGTTTCGGGTTCGGCACCCCGGTCTGCGATTCCCAGCCTTCCTTTTTATGCGTGGTGACCCTCCTTTGTATATATACAGCCGATTTGTTGATTTAGTTGGGGTTACGGTTCTGTATAGACAAATTGTTGTTGATTCGGTTGGAGTTACGGCGCTGTATATACACGGCGACCTTTTGCTTTCCGGCCGTTGTTTCAGGTTCGGCGCCCCGGTCTGCGATTCCCAGCCTTCCTTTTTATGCGTGGTGACCCCCCTTTGTATATATACATGCGATTTGTTGATGCGGTTGGGGTTACGGTTCTGTATAGACAAATGGCTGTTGATTCGGTTGGAGTTACGGCGCTGTATATACACGGCGACCTTTTGCTTTCCGGCCGCATACCCCAGGGGTTAAAACCCCTTCGATGCTCTGGGATACGGAGGGCCAAGGAGACCCAAGGAGACCCAAGGCTAAAGCCTTGGGCTACCAGCCTTGGGCTACCAGCCTTGGGCTACCAGCCTTGGCTTACCTAGAAGCCGTTTCGCCTGAGCCTTTCTGCGGGTTTCGGGTTCGGATTGCGTCGCCACCCCGGTCTGCGATCCGAGCCCTACTTCTATTCTACGCGGCGAGTGGGATAACGCTGCGGGTGTATCTGGTTCAGGTGGGGTGGGTTGTGCGATTTCTCTTGACAGGGGAATGGAGGTGGAAAAGAGGGCGGAAATAGGCCGGAGATTCAATGGCAGGTAGCGCCGGGAGCAGGGCTTGATCGTCATGCCGTCCAGTGCTTTACGTCCGACTTGGACGGGAGCAGAATGAAAGCTCCGAAGGAGTCTTATGGAATTCTCGAACCTAGCTACATTGTGGTGTGCCCTAATGAGCACCTTTCCGGGTGCGCAAGCGATCTATTGGTTTGTGGATCGTCGTCAGATGAAGAAACTGGAAGCGGGAAGCGGGATTAGCCTGGAAGCGGGGGGCGCACCAACCCTCGCCAAATTCAAACCCCTCACTGTCTCCATCGTTCTCTTTATCGTAACAATCGCATTCGGAGCATGGACGTTTGTCGCTAAGCCTCTGCGTCCAAGGATTCAAACGGTGGAAAAGACGGTATACGTGGACAAGTCGATACCCTGTCCACCATCTCGCACCGGAAACGCAACATCCCGCGGAGCGCAGAGTCCAGCGAATTCTGGCAGTGGCAACTCTACGACCTACGGAGGTTCATCGCCTTCGCCTGAAAAACCCAAGCCGCAGTAAGAAAGCGTGACACATGAAAGCCACAATCGTGATCCTGCTAACTCTCGTGCTGCACGGATCATCGCTCGGGCAGACAGCAACAACGGGAAGAGCCAATACGTCGGGAACTTGCAGTCCAGCAACCACGGGCAATAGCAATAAATTCATCATCAACTGCGGTATCGGCAAAGAACAGGGAGAGAAGATAATCCACCTTTTGAACACTGTTCTATCAAAGAAGGATTTGGCCGAGATCGACGCCAAGCTCGATGAGTTGATCGAAATAGCTGCGAAGCCAGTTCCGCAAGTCTTGAGTTGCGTTGGCAGTAACTGCGTGCAAAACGGCAACCAGACCAACGTGGACCAGCGACAGTTTGGGGCGCCCCAACCCCCACCGCACCTGCTGGGTATGACGATGAAGGATCTAGAGTCCGTTGCCACGCCAAATCCAATGAGCGGACCACTCTCATCCAACCCCGGCGCATCCGCCAGTTTCACAGTGGATCGTATTTTCCAGAACGCAATGTTTCTTTTGCTATGCGACAGACCGTGCTCCACGACCTCTGCGTCCGTTGTTGGTGTGTCGTCGCCCCAAATGCTTAGTTCGCCACAGAATCCAAGGATCGCAGGAGTTGCGCTTGGATTGATGGGACCGCTCTTGCCAGGAAACCCTGTAACCATTGAAGTTCGTTCGGCAGACAATCAGAAGGTAACGATATTGTCGGTGGAGGGATATGTTCCTCCTATCCAGCCGTAGGGTACAAGTATGAAACATGAATACCACAAAGGCCCAATTAGGAAGGGAGCGACCATGAGAGCCGCATTTGCGATCCTGTTAGCCGCAGCGCTTGGAGGATCGTCGTTCGGGCAGGCAACGACATCGGGCAAAGCCACAACATCTGGAATTTGCAGTCCCGCCACGACGGGCAGCAACAACACCTATTACTTCAAGTATTGCGGAAGCGACCCTGAGCAGGGGACGAAGATGGAGGAATTGTTAAACAAGATACTGCTCAACCAAGACACGGCAGCGGCAAATACGAAACTAGACCAGATACTGAAAATGCTCTCTAGCCTGGGCCCTCCGCCGCCAAGACAGATGACTATCCCAAATGCTAATGCGGCCATCGCGCTACTCAAGACGGCCCCCAAGGGATCAAGAGTCGCAATCCAAATTACTGGCGGAGACAGCGAAATAAACTCGTTCACTTCCCAGGTCGTACGGTTGTTTAACGACACCAACGGGACGTGGGCCATCGCTAACATAAGCCGCGCCGGAATGACAATTTTAATGACAGATAACGGCGTCTATAACGGGTCGGGCTTTCACTGTTCGGTCGCGAATAATGCCAGCGGGGCCGGTGAGATCGCCGTAAAGGCGCTGGCGATGACTGGATACCCATGCGTGCGCGATCCTGACATCTACAATCCGCCTCCTCAAACCCCATCCGTTGCGCAGCCAAACGGGCAAAACCCTCCCGCTCCACCTCCAGTCGATCTTTATCTGAGCATTGGTACGCGGATTGTTCCGCCCAGTTAGCCTAGGACCGATACTACCCGCCGCGCTCGGCCCCTACCATCCAGCTTCGGCGGAATGGGGCGGCGTGGAGGAAGGCAAATAAGTCGTTCCGCGCTTAGGCGCTTCACTCCGGCCTTCGGCAGAGCGGAAGCGTCCTTCGGGCGCGGTCTTTGATGCCGGGACTAAAGTCCCGGCCTATCCGATTGGCACGGCTGAAGCCGTGCCCTTCCGGGGTGGTGGCTCGGCTTGGCGGTTGAGGTGGTGGGGGCTTCTGATCCCACATCTCAGAAGCGAGATGTGGGGCACCCGGCACCCGATTTCGTGGTGGCACGAAGGCAAATACGGAGGTTCTGACCCTTTCGGGGTCAGAATGACGATCGGGTGGGGAAATGTGGGTGGCGCTTACGCGAACAGGGTGAACATGACCGAGTCCAGCGGCAGGGTTTGGGTGGGGCCGGCGAGGCGGCCGGAGCCTCCGTCGCGGCGGAAGACGGTGACGGTGGCGGAGTCCTGGTTGCCGCAGAGGATCCAGCGCGAGTCGGGCGAGAGGGTGAAGTGGCGCGGGGTCTTGCCGCCGCAGGGGATGCGCTGAACCAGGGTCAGCTTGCCGTCGTCGGCGGCGATGGAGAAGACGACCAGCGTGTCCTCGCCGCGGTTGGAGGCGTAGAGGTAGTTGCCGTCGGGCAAGATGGCGACCTCGGCGGCGGTATTTTTCGCGGCGGGGAAGTTGGCGGCGATGGTCTTGACGTGCTGGCCGGTGTAGATCAGCAGGCCCTGCGGATCGGTGCGCGAACTGGTGGTGGTCCACAGAAAGTGGTCGAGGGTGGAATCGATCTCGTTGATGGCGTAGACCCAGCGGTCGTTGGGATGGAAGGCGATGTGGCGCGGGCCGGAGCCGGGGCGGTCGTTGGAGAAGAGCGCGGGAGGGCCGAGACGGGCGTTGGCGGCGTCGACGACGAAGACGGAGAGCTCGTCGGAGCCGAGGTCGTTGACGATGAGGAAACGGTTGTCGGGCGAGAGGTGGACCGAATGCGGGTGGGGGACGTCCTGGCGCGCGGTGACCGGGCCGCGCTTGCCGAACTTCGGGTCCTTGTAGTCGAGGCGGACTACCGGTTCGCTGAGCGCGCCGTCCGGGAGGACGTGGTAGGTGGCAATGGTCGAGCCGGCGTAGTTGGCGACGAAGGCGGTTTCGCCGGTGGCGTCGAGCGAGAGGTAGCACGGGCCGGCGCCGGCGGACGAGACCTTGTTGATGAGGCTGAGCGCGCCGGTCGCCGGATCCATCACGAAGCTGGAGAGCGTGTCCGCAGGGGTGTTTCCTTCGTTGGCGGCGTAGATGCGACGATGGCCGTCGGCGGTGGGCTGGGAGAGCGCGAGGTAGGACGGGCGCAGGGTTTCAGCCGCGAGAATGGGCGCGGTGAGCTGGCCGGAGGCGGCGTCGAAGCGCGAAAGATAGATGCCTTTGGACACGCCCTTGCCGGTGTCGGTGGCGAAGTAAACGAAGGTCGGCGGCGGCGGGGCGGGCGGCTGCTTGTGGAAGGGCGCGGGGAGGGTCTGGGACTCCGCCAGGCGGGGCAGAGCGGCAAGGGCCGGGAGGGTGAGAAGGAATCGGCGGCGAGTGATCATAGTTGCTAGTTGCTGGTTGTTAGTTGCTGGTTGTTAGTTGCTAGGAGTTGCCGCGTGTCTGGATGCGTCGAATCTAGAACCCGATCATTGCGAACTCTGTTCAGAATCGAAAAACGAGAAGTCGGGAGCCCTTTCAATCATGCAACTAACAACTAGCAACCAGCAACTGTCTTTATGGGATGTTCAGGTTGCGGGGCGCGATGCCGGGGATAAGTGGCTCGCCCGGGAGTCCAATCTGCAGTTCCTTTTCCGGCTCAATGTTCTCGTTGATGACGGGCAGCGAAGGCAGGTTCATGGTGCCGCCGGCCTCCTTGACCACGGCGTCGGCGTGGGCGAGGACTTCTTCGACGGTCATGGTGTACATCTCGCGGCCGTTGTCGTAGCCGGACTCGATGGCCTGCTTCAGATAGCGGCCGGCGGTCTGGGCGGCGAGGTAGTCGGTGATGACCTTGCCGGTGCGATGCTTCTGCTCCACCCAGGCGAGGTTGGGCATGGCGATCCAGACGGGCTTGCCGGAGACGTCGAAGCGGATGTCGGTGGCGTCGGCGTGGCGGGTGGCGATGGCCACGATGGTGCCGCGCCAGGTGCAGTGCAGCCGCTCGCCGGTCCAGCGGTCGGTCACGGTGAAGTCTTCGTACATACCACTAGCTTAGTGGACGCGATGAGGCGGCGGCAAGGAAGAGCTTCCGCCTATCGCGCAGCACTGCCTGGGCCGGGCGGTGCTGGCTGGTATTCTCAGGCTAGATGAGCGAGCAGAGGGGAGCAATGAGACGGGTCTTCGGGTTGGCGCTTGGTGCTGTCGTTCTAGTGGCGTTGGCGCCAGCGGGATGGTCTCAAGCGGCGCCTGCGGACAAACGGTATCACGCCGGGAAGGTGCTGGTTGCGGACGACTTCCGCCATGGGTTGGACGCGTGGCGGGTGGAGATGGAGCGGGCGCCGAGTGGGACGGCGGGAACGGTGACGGCCGGCTCAGTGACGGCGGGGGACGGCGTGCTCGATATTGATGTACCGGCCGGCGTGACGGTGTGGTTCCGGCAGGAGCTGGACGGGCCGGTGATGATCCAGTACGAGGCGACAGCGATCTCGGCCGGCGGCGCGAACGACCGGGTGAGCGACCTGAACAGCTTCTGGATGGCGACCGATCCGAAGTCGCCACAGGGGGACATCTTCGCGGGGCGTCGGAATCGGAATCGCGGCGGCAAGTTTGCCGAGTACAACGCGCTGGATATGTACTACGTGGGGCTGGGCGGGAATGGCAACACCACGACGCGGTTCCGGCGCTACATCGGCGACGAGGTGGAACGGCCGCTGCTGCCGCAGAACGATTTGTCCGTGGCCGAGCATCCGGACAAGGGGATCGTGGCCAACCGGACGCAGAGAGTGACGCTGATTGCGGACGGCCCTCTCATCCAGTATTGGCGCGATGGAGAGAAGATCTTCGAGATGACCGATCCGCAGCCGTATACGAAAGGGTGGTTCGGGATCCGCACGACCAAGAACCACATGCAGGTGCGAAACCTGCGCATTGTGCGGCTGGCTGGGGACTGACGTAACGTATCTAAGTACGGGAGGCGAACGGCTTGACCGGGACTCGGGTGCAGACAGGGATGCGTGCGGAGACGGCGCCGGGCAGGAGCGACCGCAGGCTGCTGCTGTTTGTGCTGCTCAACATTCTGCTGGCGAACGTCACCTTCAAGTTGATTGCGCACTTTGTCTTCCACACCGGCGTGGAAGAGATGCGGGACCGCTACATGGACTTCCTGCACTTCCGCCAGTTCACCGACTCGTGGAGGCCGATGCTGGGCTCGGTAAACTCCTTCCTCACGCATCCCGGCCTGCCTATCTACCAGGCGAAGCTCTACGACACGCTGATCTATCCGCTGACGTCGATCTTGCCGCTCTACTGGATGAAGCGTGCGGGGATGAGCGACCCGGCGGTCTACCGCGCGCTGATGATTGCGTCGTGGGTTGCGGTGTGCGCGGTGGTCGCGCTGCAGGTGCGGATTGCGGCCAAGGTGGTTGGGCGCGGGCTAAGCTGGCGCGCAGTGGTGGCGACGGCGATGGCGGCGCTCTTCTTCATGCCCATCACGCTGGCCTTCGCGCTGGGCCAGGCGCAGATCTTTCTCGACGTCCTCTTCGCGCTGCTGGTGCTTTTCTGGGTCGACGAAAAAGAGCGGCCCGCGGGCGTGATGATGGCGCTGCTGGCGATGGTGAAGCCGCAGTTCGGATTGCTGCTGCTGTGGGCGGCGCTACGCCGGCGCTGGAACGCGCTGGCCGCGGGCGCGGTCACGCTGGCCGTTGGCGGCGCGGCGTCGCTGGCGGTGTTCGGCGTGCGCAACAACCTGGACTACCTGGGCGTGCTGGCGGGTCTGAGCCGCAAGGCGCAGCCGCACTACGCCAACCAGTCCATGTTCGGCCTGCTGAACCGCGCCATCTTCAACGGCGAGAACCTGCCCTACAATCCGTACATCTATCCGCCGTATGTGCCGTGGATCTACTACGCCACGCTGGCGACCACGGCGGCGCTGGTGCTGCTGGCGCTGGCGTATCCCTGGCGCGAGCGGGCCGGCGGCATGGCCGACCTCGCGGCGGTCGGCGTGGTCAGCGTGATTGCGACGCCGATGGCGTGGGAGCACCACTACGGCGTGATGCTGCCCATCTTCGTATGGCTCTGGTTCGCGCTGTACCGCGCGGGAGTCGGGAGTGCGTGGAAGCTGGCGCTGGCGTTTGTGCCGATCGCGGACTTCCTGTCGCCGTTCAACTTCCTGGCGGCCATCCCGGTGGCGAATGTGCTGCAAAGCTACATGTACTTCGGCGCGCTGCTGCTGCTGTGGCTGTTGCTGCGCGACGCGAAGCCGCGGAGCCGGGCGGCGGAGTAATCAAGAATTGTGGGCAAGTGTTCTCCGATCGAAAACTATGGTAGTTTATAAACTACAGAGTTGGAATGATCGAATTCAGGCAGACCGAGACCTTTCGCAGATGGCGCATACGGCTCAAGGACGAACGGATACGCGCTCTGATCGCCTCTCGTCTCGATCGTTTGGCATTTGGCAACCCAGGGGATGTTAAGCCGGTAGGGCATGGGATCAGCGAGTTGCGCATCGATCACGGCCGGCCCCGGCTACCGGGTTTACTACAAGAGGCACGGCAACACCATCATTCTTCTTCTGTGCGGCGGGACGAAGAGCACGCAGGCGAATGACATCAAGACGGCGAAGCGCCTGGCCGAAGAATGGAGCGACGAGAATGGCTAAGAAATGGACCACCTATGATCCGGCCGAGGACCTTGGCTCAGACGAGGCGATTGCGGTCTTTATGGCGGAGGCATTCGAGACCAACGATGTTGCCTACATATCGCACGCGCTCGGCGTTGTCGCTCGCGCCAAGGGGATGGCGCAGATCGCAGAGCAGACCGGGCTGTCGCGCGAGCAGCTCTATCGGTCGTTCAGCAAGAAGGGGAACCCAACCCTGAAGACAACGCTCGCCGCGATGAATGCCCTGGGTATCAAGCTGACGGCGAAGACTGCGGCCTGACGAAAGCGCACCATACCACTGCCGATCATTTCCGGGTGAGGAACAAAGGCCGTTGCGCGGGTCTAAAGACGCGGCAGCCAGCGAGCTACGCGGTGGCAGTAGGCTTCGTAGTCCGCGCCGAAGGTGCGGCGCAGGGTGGGCTCCTCGTAGAACAGCACGAAGAGACTAAAGGCGAGCAGGAAGATGCAGTCGTACGCGAGCAGGAAGAGCGACCGGTAGAAGAGTGCGGCACCGGCGAGGGTGAGCGCGCCGCCGAGGTACATGGGGTTGCGGACAAAACGATACGGCCCGCGAACCACCAGCCGGCGCGGCGGGTCGAAGGGCGCGGGTGTGCCTTTGCCGATATGGACAAACGTGACGACACACCACAGCGCAAGCAGCGCGCCGAGGGTGGCGACGATCGTCCCCGCGATCTGCGGGGCCTGCATGGTTGCGGGGCGGACGATGCCTGACCACAGCAGCACGCGCGAGGGCAGATAGATGAGCAGGAACCCGACGAAGAACGTGGCGTAGGTGATGGTGCGGAACAGAACGAACATGGCTGCCGACCTTCGGCTGATGCGGAGTGTAGCGCCGGGCCGGGAGGGCGTCAAACGGGAATTGAGTTGTGCGGTTTACAGGATGTTGACGGCGCGCGCCGCCAGCAGCGCCACGGTGGCCAGCGAGATGAGCGACTGGATCATCATCAGCACCTTGGCCCAGCGGCTGAGCACCGGGCTGTCCGTGGGCGAAAACGCGGTGCTGGTGTTGAAGGCCAGGAACAGGTAGTCGATGAAGCCAGGGCTCCACTGGTCTTCGCCCATAGCAACCTGGGCTTCCTGGCTCAGCGCCATCTGCGGAAACAGGAAGGCGCCGTCGGTGTGCTCGCCGCGCTGCTCGCGGGCGTGCGGGCCACCGGCATCCAGCCGCCAATACCACGATGCGAAGACTAGGATGTTGGTGATCCAGAGCGCGGAGGCGGAACGCAGCAGGGTAAGTGGGGTTTCCCTGTGCTCCGGCAATGCGGCCACCAGCAGGCACAGCGACCAGGTCATGTCGGCGGTGACGATGGCGATCATCAAGTAGCCGAAGAATGCGGCGAACTTGTGCTTTGCGAATTGCCGCGTAAGGGTATAGATGGCGATCAGCGCGCCGATGACGGCGAGCAGCAGCCAGTCGGGGCCGACTGACAGTTCATGCGGCAGCGCCAGACGCAAGCCGCCCACGGCGAAGATTGCGACCAGGGCGTGCCAGCGCGGCTCCAGATGTTTTGCGGGTTGAGGCATTGGGGAATTCTAAACTGCGGTGTGGTTAGCGCGCGGCGTGGGCGGGTTCGCCGACGGCGAAGGTGAGGCCCTGCTTGTTCGCGTCGACGAGAACGTGGTCGCCGTGGCGGACGGAGCCGTCGAGGATCTTGGTGGCGAGCGGGTCCTGGACGAGGCGCTGGATGGCGCGCTTGAGCGGGCGCGCTCCGTAGGCGCGGTCGTAGCCGGCTTTGAAGATAGCCTTGCGCGCGGCGGGCGTGAGGTCAATGGCGATCTTGCGATCGGCCAGCAACTTGGCGAGGTCGGCGAGACGCAGGTCGATGATGTGCTCGAACTGCTCTTCGCCGAGCGGATGGAAGACCACCACGTCGTCGATGCGGTTGAGGAACTCGGGGCGGAAGTGCTCGCGCAGGATGGCGAAAACGCGCTCGGTGGCCTCGGCAAAACCTTCTTCTCCCTCGGCCCACGCGGTCGCAAGCTGCGATGCGCCGAGGTTTGAGGTCATGATGAGGACGGTGTTCTTGAAGTCGACGGTGCGGCCCTTGGAGTCGGTGAGGCGGCCGTCGTCGAGGACCTGGAGGAGCACGTTGAAGACGTCGGAGTGGGCCTTCTCGATCTCGTCAAACAGTATTACGGCATAAGGCCGGCGGCGGACGGCTTCGGTCAACTGGCCGCCTTCGTCGTAGCCGACGTAGCCGGGAGGCGCGCCGATCAGCCGCGCGACGGCGTGCTTCTCCATGTACTCGGACATGTCGATGCGCACCATCGCGGCCTCGTCGTCGAAGAGAAACTCGGCGAGCGCGCGCGCGGTCTCGGTTTTGCCGACGCCGGTGGGGCCGAGGAAGATGAAGCTGCCGATGGGGCGCTTGGGGTCGGAGAGGCCGGCGCGGCTGCGGCGAATTGCGTTGGCGACGACGGTGAGGGCTGCGTCCTGGCCCACAACGCGCTGGCGCAGACGGTCCTCCATCTGGACGAGCTTCGCCATTTCGCCTTCGAGCATCTTGGCGACGGGGATGCCGGTCCACTTGGAGACGACGGCGGCGATGTCTTCTTCGTCGACCTCTTCCTTCAACATGCGATGGCGGGCTTTGCCGCCGCTTGGGCTGTCGGAATCGGATTCCGTGAGCTTGCGCAGTTCGGCTTCGGCCTTGGGAATTTCGCCGTACTGGAGTTCGGCGGCGCGCTGGAGATTGCCCTTGCGGGTCTGCTCCTCGGCTTCGAAGCGGAGGGCTTCGAGGTGGGTTTTGAGTTCGGCGATGCGGCCGATGGCTCCGCGCTCCTGCTGCCATCTTGCGCGCAGGCCCTTGGCCTTTTCGCGGACTTCGGCGAGCTCTTTCTGCACGGCTTCCAGGCGGGCTTGAGAACTGGAATCTTTTTCGCGCTTCAGTGCGGCCTGCTCGATTTCGAGCGAGGTGGCCTGGCGTTCCAGGTCGTCGATCTCGGTGGGCACCGAGCCGATCTGATTGGCCAGCGCGGCGGCGGCCTCGTCGACCAGGTCGATGGCCTTGTCGGGCAGGAAGCGGTCGGAGATGTAACGGTGCGACAGCGTGGCCGCGGCGACGATAGCGGAGTCCTTGATGCGCACCTTGTGGTGCGACTCGTAGCGCTCGCGCAAGCCGCGCAGAATGTTGATGGTGTCCTCTACGTTGGGCTCGCCGACGTAGACGATCTGGAAGCGGCGTTCGAGCGCGGCGTCCTTTTCGATGTATTTGCGGTACTCGTTCAGCGTAGTTGCGCCGATGGCCCGCAGGCCGCCGCGGGCCAGCGCCGGCTTCAGCATGTTGCTGGCGTCCATCGCGCCTTCGGCCGCGCCCGCGCCCACCAGAGTATGTAACTCATCGATGAACAAAATAATTTCGCCGTTGGAGTCTTCAATCTCCTTCAGCAGCGCCTTGAGGCGGTCTTCGAACTCGCCGCGGTACTTGGCGCCCGCGATCATGCTGGCGAGGTCGAGCGCGACCACGCGCTTGTCCTTCAATATTTCTGGCACGTCACCATGGATGATGCGGCGGGCGAGGCCTTCGACGATGGCGGTCTTGCCGACGCCGGGTTCGCCGATGAGGACCGGATTGTTCTTCGTCCGGCGCGAGAGCACCTGTACCACGCGGCGAATCTCCTCATCGCGGCCGATGACGGGATCGAGCTTGCCGCGGCGCGCGAGATCGGTCAGATCTTTTCCATACTTCGTGAGTGCCTGGAACTTGGCCTCGGGGTTCTGGTCGGTCACGCGCTGCGAGCCGCGCACAGCGGAGAGCGCCTTGAGCACGGCATCGTGGGTCGCGCCCGCTGCGACGAGCGCGTCGCGGACCGGATCGGGCTGGCCGCCGCTCCTGGGGGCCTCGGTGAGCGCCAGCAGCAGGTGCTCGGTGGAGACGTAGTCGTCCTTGAAGTTCTCGGCTTCCTTGCTGGCGCGGTCAAGCACCTTGGTCAGCGCGTTCGACATGCCGGGCGTGGCGCCACCGGAGACCTTGGGCAGCTTGGAGATAGCGGTGTTGGCACCGTGCAGCAGTTCCTGCACGCGCACGCCCGCGCCTTCCAGCACCGGCAGGACGACGCCCTCGCGGTCTTCCAACAGCGCCGCAAGCAGATGCATGGGCAGGACTTCCGGGTTGCCGTTCTCAGCGGCAGAGGACGCGGCGGCCTGGATCGCCTCCTGCGATTTAGCGGTCAGTTTTTCCCACTTGAATGCCATACCAGTACCAATCTACGCCTGAAATTATCTGAGTGTTAGATGCGCAGATAAGGACGAAGATGCGCTGTAGACGCGCAGGCGACGGTGAGGGAAACATGGCCAACCAACAGTGGGTCGGAATGCGCTGGAGGCTGGCGTGACCACGGACACATTGCAGCATCGGAGGCAGGGGTAGGATGGTGCGCGTCGTAAGCACCTGAGCTATTCGGGAGTCGAGTCATGCCTTCTCGCCATCGTCCTGCCGCGTGCATTCTCTCTAGATTTACTGCCGCGGCCGTCATCGTATGCCTCTTCGGGTATAGCCTTTCCGCCGTCGCGGCCAAGCCGCTCGCGTCGATGAGCAAACAGGCGGTGCACAGCGTGGTCGAAAAGCTGGGCGTCGGTGAGCCCGTCTCCGCTCGCTTGAGCAGCTCTGGGCCGAGCCCCGTGCAGTACAGAGATATCTCGGGCAAGATCGCGTCTATCTCCGACCAATCGTTCGGCCTCTCAGTGAAGAAGGGCAGCAAGGTCTCCGTGCAGACATTCTCCTATACGGATGTCGACGAGATCCATGGGACCCGGGTGAACGTCAAATATGTCGTTCTGGCGACCGTTATAACTGTGTCCGTGATCGCGGCTCTCATCGCTTGGAACAGGAGCACGGTCCAGCATTAGATGGCATGAGGCTAGCGGACTAAGGGAAAGCGCGCGGCCCTATGCTGCTAATGCCCCGGCGAGAGCGAATCATTGAACGCGTTTTGGGAAGGTAGCTTCGTCGCCCGGAACAGGGCCATCCGCGGGCTTCCGCAATAACGCATAAGTTATAGAAGGATAGACGCTTAACGGCTCGGCCCCGCCGATACCATGGAAGATACGAAATCTCCATGGAGTTCCACGCATGCGCCTGAAATCCTGCCTGACCGCTTTCCTGCTTTTGTTCGTCTGCCTTGTTCCCCGCGCCGCTTTCGCCGACACCCTCACCCTCACCAGTACGACCGGCGGCAGCACCGACGGCGTCGACGTCTACCCCTACGATTTCACTGTCACCGACGCCAGCGGGAACCAGACCGCCAACGTTCTTCTGTCCTGCCTCAACTTCAACCGGGAGATCACCTTCGGCGAGACCTGGCTGGTCGACCCGCTCAACCTCTCCAGCGTCGATCCCAACGGGACCTACGACGGCGAGTCCGGCACCAGCCTGCTGGAGGACGCGTGGCTCTACAACCAGTACGGCACCGCCGCGGGCGCCGACTCCGAGATCCAGTTCGCGATCTGGAGCATCATGGATCCCGGCGACATCAACGCGTCCAACTCCAGCTACACCGGCGCCAACGCGTTCGACGCAACCGCCCAGGCGCTGGCGGCCCAGGCCATCGCCGAGGTGACGGGCTCGAATCCGCTGCCCTCCAGCTACTTCGCCAGCGCCCTCGCCTACCTGCCCGATCCCAGCGGCAGCGACACCTGGACGGACGGCCAGCCGCAGATCTTCATGGGGGATCCGCCTTCCACGGTGCCCGAGCCGGGGAGCTTGTTCCTGCTGGGGACCGGTTTCGGCGCGCTTGCCATTGGCCTGGCTGCCACTACCCGGCGGCGCGCAGCTGAACTGACCGCAGCCGCGTGGACCAGCGCATCGGACGAGGAATAAGCGGCGTAGGATTCAAAGGCAAAGTGATAATCTTGCGGTATGGAGATCAGGCTCAGTCCGGAGCTCGCAGCGGTGGTCGAGCAGGATGTGGCCGCTGGCCGGTTTGCCAGCGCGGAGGAGTACATTGCCGCGGCTGTGGAACTGCTGCATGAGCGCGAGCGGGGAATGAACGGCGAGACGCCCGAGGAGTTCAACGCCAAGCTGGAGGAGTCGATCGCCGAGGCCGAGCGCGGGGACGCGATCTCTCTGGATGAGTTTCGCGAAGAGATGCGGCAGATGAAGGCCGAGTGGACTTCCAGCAAGAAGACGGCTTGAGCGTTCCAGTAATTACTCCTACAGCCCGGCGGGATATCAAGGCAATCTGGCGATTCATCGCGGAGGACAGTGTTCGCTACGCCGACAGGGTTGCGGAGGCGATTTTTGCAACCTGCTATATGACCGCGGAGTTGCCGGGGATAGGTCATACGCGAAGCGACTTGACGCACAGAGATGTTCTGTTTGTCCCGGTTCGGGGCTACGAACGATATTTGATCGCTTATGCTGCTCAGTCGGAGCCTGTGCGGATATTGCGGGTCGTGCACGGGGCGCGAGATGTGCCGAGGTTGTTTCGGTAGCGAGAGATGGTGCCATTAGTCGGTTTTGCCTGACGCCTCCCCGAGGGCTTGATGATCGATGGCCATCGGACACTACCCTTGAAGGGCAAGGTGCGACTTGCGTAGGCGCGCGGACGTATACTCCCTGTCGAACAAAATAAATGTTTTTCCGGGAGTGGTTGCCATGAAGTTCACCCAGAAGCTTTGCCTCGTCTCGCTGTTGGTTCCGATGTCGATAACGCCGATGTTGTTTGCGCAGGATAAGGCGCCAGAGCAGCAGCCAGCGCAGCGGGCGGACCAGAGACCCTGGCAGCAGGTCACGTTCCCGTCGACGCGCGAGGTGGCGGCCAACTTCAAGGCCCCGCCGCGCGAGTACGGCGCCATCCAGCCCTTCCAAAGCTGGAACGGAACGGACCCGGCGGAGGTGCGGCAGCGCATCTCGCGCGATCTGGACCGGCTGTCGGCCAACGGGATCTTCATCATCAACCTGTCGCCGGGCCGCCGCGCTCCCGGCGAGCCGGCGTATCTCTCGCCCGGCCACATGGACCAGGTGAAGTACACCGTCGCCGAGCTGGCCAAACGCAACATGCGCATGTGGATCCAGGATGAGAGCGACTACCCCAGCGGCTTTGCCGGCGGCTACATTACGGAACGCTATCCGCAGCTCGGCATGCAGGACATCGTCTCGGATATTACGGTGCATGTGGCGCCCGGCCAGACGCTGGCCATGCCCATCCCGCCGGACACGCTGGCGATCTGGGCGACCGAGACGGACGCGCAGGGAGCGATCGAGAAGGTGATCCCGATCCCCGTGGCCGCGGACCTGCAGTTGAAGTACCAGGCGCCCAACGAGGGCACGACGCCGAACGAGCCGCGCCACAGCTGGCAGGTGCAGTTCCTGCGCCACGTCTATCTCAGCTCGCCCACGCGCAACTTCAATCGCGCCGACGGCACGCGCGCGAAGGACGCGACCTACACCATCATCGACTACCTCGACTCCAAGGCGACCGATGCTTTCCTGCACACCGTGCACGAGACCTACTACGGCGCCGTGGGCGACCAGTTCGGCAAGATCGTGCTGGGCTTCTTCGGCGATGAGCCGGATTACTCGAGCGGCATTCCCTGGACGCCGAAGCTGCTCGAAGACTTCAAGGCGCAGAAGGGCTACGATCTGGCGCCCTACATTCCCTCGTGGTTCGATCGCAAGCCGATCGACAAGGCGGACCTGGCGCGTGCCGATTACTACGACGTGTGGAGCGGCATCTTCCAGAACTCGTTCTTCGGCGAGCAGGCCAACTGGGCCAAGGCGCACAACGTGGAGTACCTGGTCCACCTGAACCACGAAGAGACCATGCTCGCGCTCGAACGCAGCGAGGGCGACTACTTCCGCGACGAGCGCTACGTCGAAGTCCCCGGCATCGACAACCTCAGCCAGCTCATTCCGAGCGCGGTACATACGCCCGATGGGACGTGGAACATCAATAACAATTTTCCCAAACTGGCCTCGTCGGACGCGCATCTCTTCGGCAAGCCCAAGGTGTGGGCGGAAGAGGGAGGCGGGCCGGGCATCGAAGGCAAGTACCAGCTGGACTTCCAGCTCGTCCGCGGCGTCAATGCGCTGGAGATCCGCGTTCCGGTGACGCGGTTTGGGCAGGACGCAAACGCAGCCGCGCCGCCTCCTCCGGTGCCGCCGCAGGCCGCGATGATTGCGTGGTACGCCAATCGCGGCGGCTACCTGATGGCCATCGGACGGCCCGCGGCGCAGGTGGGCCTCTACCATCCCGGCAACACTATATGGATGGGCGGCGACGCGGCAACCGAGGCCGACCGCAGCACCACCAAGCTCGGCTGGCAGCTCTTCGAGCACCAGGTGGACTGGGACTACTTCGACGAGCAGTCGTTGAGCTCCGTCGCGAAGCTCGAAAACGGCGGCTTCACCAACCTCAGCGGCCAAACCTACAAGGCCATCCTCTTCCCGTCGATGACGGTGATTACTCGTACGGGACTAGCCCGCCTGCGTGAGTTTGCAGCGCAGGGCGGCAAGGTCATCTTCGTCGGCAAGACGCCCTCGCTCATCCTCGACAAGACCTTTATGGACGCGAAGGAGAAGCCCGACCTCAGCTTCGCCACGCTGGTTGAGCCTTCGGGCGACATTACGCCGGCCGTGCTCGCCGCGCTGCCCAAGCCGGACGTGAAGCTGGACGCGGACTTCCCGCGCCTGACCTATACCCACCGCCAGTGGACCGACGGCGACATGTACCTCTTCTTCAACGAGAGCAACAAGCGAGAATCGCGCGTGGCGACCATCGCCGGCCACGGCACGGCGCAGGACTGGGACCTCGCGACCGGCGAGATCCATCCCATTGCGGGCGCAACCGCCAGTTCCAAACGCGGGGAGAGCCCCGCCGACGGAGTGAAGATTTCGCTGGTGCTCGCACCGTACGAGGCGAAAGTGATCGTCGTCGGCCCGCTGCCGAAGGAAGCTGCGGCGGCGGCGGAGCCGTCGTTCACCGTGGGCACCACGCTCGCCGAGCTGACCGGCGACTGGAGCCTGACCCTGAACGGAAAACCGATGACCACGGAGCTGAAGTCGTGGGAGGACCTGGGCACGACAGGCTTTGCCGGACCGGCCACCTACCACAAGCAGTTCACCGCGGTGGCCGCGCCCAAGGGCAAGCGCGTGTATCTCGAGATCGCCGACGTCCACGACTACGCCAAGGTGACGCTCAACGGAAAAGAGCTGGGGGCGGCGGGCTGGCAGCCGTATCGCTGGGACGTGACCAGCGCGCTCAAGAAGGGCGCGAATGACCTGGTCATCGAAGTGAACGCGCTGGCCCAGGGTCGCGGCGGAGGCTTCGGCGGTCCGCCTCCGGCTGCCGCACCGGCGCCAACTCCGGCGCCCGGCTTGGCGACGGCCCCGCCCGCAGGTGCTGGCGCTGGTGCAGGCGCCCGACGCAGACCGACCGGCGCTGCAGGCCCTGCTGCCGGTGCGCCGCCTGCTCCAACCGGCATAGGCGGCCGTCCCACTGCTCCAGCAGTGCCTGCAACTTCCGGGCTACTGGGCAGCGTCAAGCTGGTGGCGTACTAACAACCGCGTCAGAATGAGGCCTAATACGTGTCTTCGCGGCGCAGTCCACAGTAGTGCAGCGTAACTTCTTTTCCGGCGACGTCGTAGCGGAAGCGGAACCGCCCGGAGCGGAGCCGGTATTGGCCTTCTCCCGCGGGAACGCCCACGAGTTTCTTGATGGGGTACTTGTTCGAGCTGTTGTGCGGATCGACTGAAAGGAGAGCAATAGCCTCCTCGAACCGCTTGATGAGGTCGGGATGTTTCTGCACCAGTTTCTTCATCAAGCGGTCGAAGTGCGCGGAGGTTTGAACGCGGTACAAGGATGGGGCCATGGCAGGGCAGGGTTACGCGCTCTTTCTCACCGCGCCCTTCTTCAGCTCCGCCAGCAAGGTTGCAGCGGGGCGGGACTTTCCCCGGGCATAGCTTTTCCGGCTTGCGGCGATGGCGGTCTTCACCTTGGGATTCTTGAGTTCAAGGTAATCTTCGAGCTCGTCCGCCGACATGATTCCGATAACCGGAATTCCGTCTTTCTCCAGGATGAAGTACTCGTTGTTGCCGTGCGCCCGGCGCGCAATCTGGCCAAGGTTGATGCGGGCTTTGGTGATGGGAAGGCGATAGATCATAGGGGTGCCTGCATTGATTGACATTGATCAACGTCAATCAAAGTGTAGCATACTGGCCCTGCGCTAGTGGCGTTCCTGAGCCATGGCTTCGTTGAGCATCTTGAAGACCCCGGCTTCGTCGCCGCCGGCGGCCGCGTTGCGCAGGCGCAGCACGTTCTGGACGCAGATCTCTTCGGCGTCGGTCGCGAGAATCTGCATGGTTTCGGCGATGAAGGCCGCCAGGGGCATGGCGCGCGGGTTGTCGGGCACCGGGCCCATCAGTTCGGTGGCCACCCAGGGTGGAATGATCTCCAGCACCTTGATCTTCGTGTCCTTCAGTTGATACCGCAGCGACTGCGTGTAGGAGTGGATCGCCGCCTTGGTGGCGCAATACGTCGGCGTGTACGCGAGCGGCACAAACGCCAGCCCCGACGACACGTTCAGGATGGTTGCGCCCGGCTGCTGCAGCAGGTGCGGCATCAGCGCCGCCGTCAGCCGGATGGGCCCCAGCAGGTTGGTCGCCACGATGGCCTCGGCATCCGCCACCTCGCCCTGCTTCAGAATCTCCGGGCGCATGATGCCGGCGTTGTTCAGCACCGCGTTCAGCGCAGGAAACTCCGCGATGAGCTTGGGCACGGCGGCGGCGATGCTGGCAGCGTCCGCCGTATCCAGCACGATGGACTTCATGCCGGGATTCGCGGCGGTTGCGGCGTCAAGGTTGGCCTTGCGCCGGCCGGCGAGGATGACCTGGTTGCCGCGCTGGTGGAATTGCTCGGCCAGCGCGAGCCCGATGCCCGAGCCGCCGCCGGTGATGAGGATGGTGTTGCCGGTGAGATTCATTTGAGGCCCCTAACTTGTTGGTTGTCAGCAAAGACCGCCGACTTACGTAGAATAGATCAGGCTGCAGCAACAGTAGATGAATGAAGGGTGAGGAAGATTCGAGCATGATGAGCGAAGTGCTGGCGATCCAGGTGGAAGCCGCGGCCAAGTCGGCCGGGCTGGTGGTGGTGTCAACCGAGGCGGGCGAGAAGTACTCTGGCGGCGCGACGGCGAAGTTCATGCTGGCGCTCGCCGGCGACCCGAAGAAGACGGAGCTTCTGGAACTGAGCGAGGGCTTCGAGTTTGGCCGCGCCGACCTGATGGAGGGCGTCAAGGCGTACCTGACTGAATCCGCCAGGCGGCTGAAGAACCCCCGCCCGGACTGCTACGTCACGCTGCATGGTCTGCCGCTGAGCTTTGGCCGCTTCGGCTGGCCGTTCCACGAGTCGACCTCGGGCGCGGACACCTCGCTGGTGCACGGTGAAGTGCGTTTGGAAGACGGTGGCGAAAGCGTGCTGCACGCCAAGGTTGCGGTGTCCATGACGGTGACCTTCCGCGACATTGTGCCCGCGCCGGAGCAGCCCTTCGCCGAGGGCTTCATCTACAACGCGGTGCGCAAGACCATGGACCAGGGGCAACTGGAACTGGTAAAGAGCGGCAACCGCCAGCCGGTGCCGTTGACCACGCGGTACTACAGCGCGAAGCAGAAGAAGTTCGTCTTCAACGACACGTCCGAGCAGCAGCGCAAGGACTTTCTCGCGGGCAAGCTCTACTGGCTCTCCGGCGTGCTGGGCGCGGGCGAGCCGGTGTGGTTGCTGGACCCGCGCGACGCGCAGTACCTGGACACGACGCTGGACGAGCTGCGCGCAACGGCGGGAATGTTGCTGGCAGAGGGGTTGCTGCGGCTGGCCCCGGACGCGGAGTACGGCTCGCCGGCGGCGAAGCTGATGGAGCGCCGCGAGGCCTACCAGGCGCAGTTGGCGCATACCCTGGAGTCGATCAAGCCCTCCTTCAACGAGGAGATGCGCTCCGGCCTGACCAATATGTGACGGGAATGTTGCAGCTTGACAGCATGAAAAAGGTTACAAATTGGCTTTATGTAACAAAAAGGTGCGATGGGTGGATGTTCAAAGCACGAAAACAAGCGAGGGCCCCGGCGTGGAGCCCTCATTGCTGCCGCGAAATGTTTCAGTGTGGCGTTAGCTTATTGGTCGTTGTCGGGGTCGTCGGTGACGGGTTGCTGGAGCCAGGGGATGTAGAGGATGTTGGCGCCGCTGACGGTTGTGCATTTCTTTGCGCCGGGTCCGTCGTCGCAACCCCAGTAGTTCTGGATTGCGTCGTTAGTGCCGGTGCAGGCGGAGGCGGAGGCGCCATCGAAGGCGCAGATGTCAGCTACTCCGATCTTGCCGCCGAGCAGGTTGTTGAGATGGATGTCGACCAGCGCCGGGGTGTTGATTGCGATATCCACGTCTTCATCGCTGATGTTGTTGCCGGTGATGACGGTGCCGGTGACGGGGGAGCCGCCGCCGCCGCTGTTGATGTTGATGCCCACGCGGCCGGGAGTGGCGGTGTCGCCCTCGTCGGCCAGGTTGCCGGAGATGGTGTTGCCGATGATGTGGTTGCCGTTGAAGTTATCGGCGGGTGCATGAAAGGCGGGACCGACGTGGGAGTGCAACGAGACGCCGCCGATGCCGTTGCCGGTGAGCGTGTTGTCGATGACGACATTGCCGGAGACGCGGCCGGGGCCGTTGCCGTCGGAAAAGAGACCCACTCCCGCGCCTCCCACTTGCACGCCGTTGTCCTTCGACAGGTTGTCGGCAATGGTGTTGTTGTCGACGCCATAGTGGGCTGCGTAATACGGGGCACTGGAGCCCACGGGCGGATGTGACGCAAGCACAATGCCGCAGTCCAGCGGATTGTTCTTGACGATGTTGTGGGTGATGAGATTGCCGCTGCTTTCGGCGGTCTCGTCGCTGATGAGGATGCCATCGGCGTTGCCAGTCATCACATTGCCGGAGACGACGGAGTTGGAAGTGCCGATGAGATGAAGCGCGCCGCCGCAGTCGCCGGATTCGTCGGTCTCAAACGAAGGCTGGCCATTGCAGTTGGGCGCAGAGCTGAACACGGGCCCGAATTTGTCGTTGTTGATCATCGTGGTGTTGCGGACGGTGATATCCGTTGCACTGACGACGAGAATGGCTTCGTACCGGGCGTTCTCCACGGTGAATCCCGCGATGGTGACTTCGTGAAGGCCGGGGTGATCGAAGCCGTCAACGAAGATGGCGTTGGCGAAGCTGTCTGCGTCAATTACGGACTGGTGGGCGCCGGCGCCGATGAGGGAGAGCGGAATTCCAATGGTCACATCCTCGTAGTAGGTACCCTTCTTTACATTGATGACGTCGTTTGCAGAGGCGTGATTGACGGCGGTCTGGATCTTTGAGTAGCAACCGCCTCCACCGGAGGGGTCGACGCAAAGCGTAGCGGCCGCAGCCGTCTGTAGGGAAGCCGCGAACAGAGCGGCGCAAGAAACAGTTAACAGCACAGAAGATCGAGTCATTCGCACGAGGTTCTCCTTGATTTCCACATTCATTGGAAATGGGTGATTCGGAAGTTTTTACGGGGCCCGGTCTCTAAGGGAGAGACATTATCATAAGCAGGCTATGTTCGTCTGCCGAATGACGTGAATCGGTTTGCCGGCGCGGGCCAGTGGACTATTGTGGAATTGGCTGGTGCCGTCGATTGGGCGGCGGAGGGGATGTGGATGCTGCGTAAGGGGATGGTTGCGGTTGCGCTGGGGTTGGTGGTGGGCGCGGGATGCGCGGCGGCGCAGGATGTGGGCGAGCGGCTGCCCGGCGCGACGCGGGTGGTGCGCCCGCCCGAGCTGCCCGTGGCCGGGCTGGTGCGGCGCGACGCCGACACGGTTGCCTTCACCGTTCCGGGCAGGCCGGGCGCGGAGCTGCCGGTGCACGACTTCGACTTCAACGGCGATCCGGTGACGACCGACAAGGTGCATCTGCGCCAGGTTGCGCCGGGCGTAGTGGAGATCACCAGCGTGGCGTGGGAGGTCGGCTACTGGCGCTTTTACCTGCGCGATGCCGCCAGCTACTTCGGCCTGGGCGAGCGCTTCGACACGCTGGACCATGCGCACACGGTGGTGAAGAACCTCTCGACCGACAACGAGGGAGTCAAAGGCGCCTCCAGTTACAAGCCCATTCCGTTCTTCATGAGCACCACCGGCTACGGGTTCTGGCTGGACACCACCGGCGAGGCGTCGTTCGATCTGAACGCGACCGACAAGAACGAGATCGTCGTCGATGTCGCCACGGCCAAGCTGCGCATCGTTTTGTTTACCGGCCCGGAGTTCCCCACCATCCTCGACCGCTTCACCGCGCAGGCTGGCCGCTCCATCCTGCCGCCGTACTGGGCGTTTGCGCCGTGGAAGGCGCGCGACTACCACCAGAACCAGGCGCAGGTGAAGGAGGACGTAGACCGGAACCGCGAGCTGGGACTGCCGGTCAGCGTCATCCTGATCGACTCGCCGTGGGAAGCGACCTATAACGATTACAAATTCAATCCGAAACAGTTCGACGATGCGGCCGGGATGGTGAAGTACATCCACGCGCAGGGATACAAGCTGGTGCTGTGGCACACGCCGTGGATCAACGTGAAGTCCGATCCGCCGACGGAGGCCGGGTTCGCAGGCAAGATTGCGCCGCTGGCGGAGAACTATCAGTTCGCCGCGGACCAGAACCTGTTTGTGAAGAACCCCAACGGCAGCCCCTATGTGGGGCGCTGGTGGAAGGGCATGGGTTCGCTGATCGACTTCACCTACCCGAAGGCGAAGCAGTGGTGGCAGGACCAGCTCCGCCAGGCGATCGCGGCCGGCGCGGACGGCTTCAAGGACGACGACGGCGAAGGCAACTTCTTCGGCGACGTGAAGTTCTCGGACGGAAGCGACGCGCGCACGATGCGACAAAAATATGCGGTGCTGTACAACAACGCCGTGGAAGAGCTGATCCAGAAGGACCTGAAGGGCAACGGCGTGCTGCTGGCGCGCAGCGTCACCGTGGGCGCCAACGGCATCGGCTTCCTGTGGGGCGGCGACAACGAGGCCAGCTTCTCGCCGCTGAACGGCCTGCCCACGGTGGTGACCGCGGGGCTGGGCGCGGGCCTGAGCGGAATGCCGCTATGGACCGCGGACCTGGGCGGATATCTGGCGACCCCCGACACGCCCAACGCGCGCCTGCTGGAGCGCTGGACCGAATACGCGGCGTTCTCGCCGCTGATGGAGGTGATGTCGTCGAAGAATATCGGGCCGTGGGACTTTGACGCAAACAGCAAAAGCGGGGATGCGAACGGCCCGGCGGGCTCGCACGAAGCCCTCGACATCTACCGCAAATATGCCGTCCTGCACATGAGCCTGTTTCCGTATCGCTACGCGGCGGCGCAGGAGGCCGCGCAGACAGGCATGCCGCTGATGCGCGCGCTGGTGCTCAACTATCAGAGCGATCCGCAGGCGCGCGCGGTGCGGGATGAGTATCTCTTCGGGGGGGACTTCCTGGTCGCGCCGGTGATCGATGCGGGCACCGAGCGGGCGGCCTATTTGCCCGCAGGCGATTGGGTGAACTATTGGACGGGCTCGCCGGTCGCAGGCGGCCAGGTCGTCGTGGCCGATGCGCCGGAGGATGTGATTCCGGTGTGGGTGCGCGCGGGTGCGGTGATTCCGAAGATCCCCGAAGACGTGATGACGCTGGTGCCGCAGTCGGAGAGCGGCAACACCACGGTGAAGTCGCTGGACGACCGCCGTGTGTACGAGCTGATCGGGTCAGGCCCAGGCGACGCCGCCTCAAAAGAGATCCGGCTCACGGACTTCGAAGGCCGCGTGGTCGTGCGCTCCGGCCGCTCACTGAAGATCACCGGCAACTCGGCTGCACACGTCATTGTGCGCTGGCGCTTCGGCACGGTGGCCAGCGCAACCGTCAACGGCGCTCCCGTCGCCGTCGAGCCCGGCCCCGACGGCCCGACCATCGAATTCGACCACGCGACCGAAAGCCTCGTCGCCTGGCAGTAGGCACCGGCAGCTTTCAGTTCGCCCGGCTGGATGCCTATGGAACCTCAGGCTGCGCTTTCCCGCTCTACCTTGTGCGCCAGGTGATTGGCCCGGTTGGTATGCACCAGATCGTAGATCCGTGCATGCCCTTCGGTCCGCAACAGGGCAAAGCAGGGACAGAATCGCCACCCTTCCTCGGCCATGCGCGGAGCTATTATTTCGGCGAGGGCGTCGCGTCGTTGAGAGTGCAACTTCGTTCCTGAAATCTGTTTGAGGCCGTCGAATACCGCGTCGCGCACCTCATCCGGAACGTTATCGCAACTGTCTCCGAAACAACTCTGCATCGTCTCCATTGGGTCCTTTCCCATGGCTGAATCCTTTCAGTTTCAGGAGTTGGCTGGACGCCACCAGAATAAAGAGAGTCGCCCGGCCCCTCTGGTCAAAATTGCTCACAATCCGAAATACCGCTCGGGCGGGGCGGCAGCGAAGCGCGTCTTGGGGGATCGAGTGCCCAGCCTTCCAGGCAGGGCCAGGCCGGATGCGCGTCCCTGGCAAGCTAGCGGCGGTTGAGGCCCAGGAGAGACAGGAAGAAGCTGGCGAAGATTGCCTCCACGCCGAGCATGAAGCATGCGGCGGACGGCAGCGTAAGCCGCAGCATCCGCGTGGGCGACAGGTCGCCGAAGCCGGCGGCATGCCACAGAAACACCGCGTACACCAGGATGCCCGCGCCCAGCAGCAGGAGCAAGCAGCCAAACAGCAGGCCGGTCTCCAGCGTGATGAACTTGAAGAGGCGCTCGAACGCGGGGTTGGGCGGCAGGAAGCCCTCCTGCGTTCCGAAGACCTTGGCCGACACCGCGAAGACCGTGATGTGCGCGCCGACGAGCACCAGGCCCAGCGCGTACGTCAGCGTGTCGACATCGAAGGTGAACGCGCGCTCCGCGAAGTGCAGCGTCAGCGGACCCGGCAACAGCACGGCCGAGAGGAACAATCCCAGGAACAGCATGGCAATGCCGGGATAGAGGAAGAGCCAGCGCGGACTGTAGAGCAGCAGGAAGCGCAGGTGACGCCAGCCGTCGCGCCACGAGCGCAGGTGCGGCGGACGCGAGCGGCCGTCGGGCGAGAGCGTGGTCGGCACTTCCGTCATGCGCAGGCCGGCCAGCGACGCCTTCACCACCATCTCCGACGCGAACTCCATGCCTGTCGTGCGCAGGTTCAGCCTCAGGATCGCATCGCGGCGGAAGGCGCGCAGGCCGCAGTGGAAGTCGCGCACCGGGATGCGGAAGAAGATGCGGCCCACGGCGGAGAGCACCGGGTTGCCGAGGTACTTGTGCAGCGGCGGCATGGCGCCGGGCTCGATGGTGCCGGCGAAGCGGTTGCCCATCACCAGGTCGTAGCCCTCGTCCAGCCTGGGCAGAAAGCGCGGCAGATGCTCGAAGTGGTAGCTGGCGTCGGCATCGGCCATCATTACGTACTTGCCGCGCGCGGCTTCAATGCCCGCGATCAGCGCCGCGCCGTAACCCCGGGTGGAGACGTTGACCACGCGCGCGCCCTCCGCGGCGGCAATCTCCAGCGACCCGTCGACCGACCCGTTGTCCGCGACCAGGACCTCGCCGCGAACGCCGGAGTCGTGGATCGCCTGGGCCGCCTGGCGCACGCAGATGGCGAGCGTCTCGGCCTCATTCAGGCAGGGCATGAGGATCGTAAGGTCGAGATCGGGCATGGGGAGATGGTAACAAAAGCTAGTTGTCAGTTCTCAGTTGTCAGTTGTCGGTTCGTTTGCAGATGCAGGCTATCCCGATCCGCGATGTGTCTTCAACTGACAACTGAGAACTGATCACGGAGAACTTCAATTCAGCGGCAACGCATACAACGTCGTGTTATCGAGCTGGCGCCAGTTGCGGAAGAAGGGGTCGGAGTCGCTGACGCGGGCAACGCCGAAGTCGCCGACCAGCACCTTGGCGCCCTGGCCACGAACGGTGGCAATCGCCAGCTCGCGGTTGGGCAGATTGGCGAGGAACGGGTAAAGCGGGGTGTCTTTGTCGTAGATCTCAGTAAGCACGCGGACCCCCGCCAGGCGCGCCCAGTAAGGATCACGCACGCACGCGACGGTGCCGACGCAGGCGACGCTGTCGCCAGGACGCACGCCCATTTCGCTCAACGACTGGGCTGCGTCATTCATCTTCGCGCTGTACCAGCCGCCCGGATAGCCGAGCAGGGCGAGCTGACGGCGGTCTTCGAGGACGGTGCGCAGCGATCCGCCCGCGGCCAGCAGCGCGAGCAGAAGGACCAGCGCCGAGGCGAGCGACGGCAGATTCGAGATTCGGGATTCCATCTCCGGCGTGCGGAGCATGGCGAACACGGAGAGGACGATCGCCAGATATGCGACGGTGAGATAGCGCTCTTCCGTATTGACCATGGCGTAGATGCCCCAGATAACGACGCCCAGCAGCAGCGGCACGAGCCAGAAGGCGTTGGCGCCGGGCTTCCCTCCAGGCGTGACGCGCGCGCCGAGAACCAGCAGCAGCGCGAGCAGGAGCAGCGCTTCGGGGTGGTTGAGCAGATAGCGGCCGACCAGGAGGCAGTTGCGCGCAGCGTGCGGGAGGTCGTCGCGGACGCGGAAGTGCGGCTTGATCCGGTCGTTCCAGTAGGTCGCGTCGAACCAATCGGGATAGGTGCCGTACGGCAGTTCGGCATAGCTGAGGACCTGCGGCGAGCGCAGCAGTTCGCGCTCGGGGTGCTTCAGGTGCACCTCGGCCGAGCCGAACTGCGAGGTCATGTACGGCTGCAGGTGCATCTTCTCCGTGCCGCCGACCAACCATGCGTAATTCAGCGAGCCGGAGTCGCCGAAGTCGAACCGGCCATGCCGATGCGACAGCGCGGCGACGTATGGTCCGGCAACGGCGGCGAAGCAGACGAACGCCACCAGCGCGGCGGGAATCACGCGCGCGGCTTTGTGCTTGAGCCACAGCCGGCGAAACGCGGCGAGCACGGCGATCGAAAGCAGCGCGACGACGAAGGCGAAGGACTTGGTCAGGTACGCGCAGCCCAGCGCGGCGCCCATCAGCGCGGCGTAGCGCAGACGGCCGGTAGCAAGATGCCGCAACAGCGCCGCCAGCGCGAACAGCAGAAAAGCCTGCAGCAGCGCGTCCGGCCGCACCTTGCCCAGCGACAGTTCGCGCTGGCTCGCGATCACCAGCAGCGCCAGGCCGAGATAGCGCATCGCGTAGCGATCCAGCAGATAACTCGAACCTCGAACCTCGGACCTCGAACCTGATATGGCATCCGTGAACCAGACCACCGCAGCCATCCCTAGCAGGAAGATGCCGAAGTTGACGAAGCAATACGCGTGCAGCTCCGTTGCCAGCGTCGCGTGGAACAGCGTGTGGCCCAGCGCGAGCAACGCCGGATACATGGGGTGCCAGTAGCCGTTGACGATGCCCGCCCACTGGTGTGCGCGCAGGTAGTCGCCGATGTCCATGTAGGCCACCGCGTCGCCGTCGATCTGGTAGCTGTCGTAGAGCGCGTAGCCAAACGTGAGCAGCGCGGCCAGCACGCAGTAGACGGGGAAGAAGCGCCGCAGCAGCGTGGAGAGGGGAGATGCGTCTTCGCGGGCGATGCTGCGCGGGCCCGGATCCGCCTGAGCGGGGTTCACCTGCGACGCTGCTTCCATGCGTCGATTATCGCCGAAGTTGATGCAGAAGAGAGGGATAAGAGATTATGATTGCGTCTGCTTTGAAATCGTCACCAGAAGCATTGACCAGAAGTTCGAACGGAGGAAAGTCATGTCGATCAAGTCAATTCTCAGCGCTGGAACCGTGCTTCTGCTCCTAGGGTCCGTTCCTTCTGCCTACGGGCAGGGCGACCAAAAGGGCGATCAACGGCCGGCGCAGACACAGGCCGCGCCGCAACAGGGAGGACAGTCGACCCGTGGACTGAAGCCACAGGCCGCCCCACAACAGGGAGGACAGTCGACGCGCGGGCTGAAGCCACAGGCGGCACCGCAACAGGGAGGACAGTCGACCCGCGGACTGAAGCCACAGGCCGCCCCACAACAGGGAGGACAGTCGACGCGCGGGCTGCAGCCACAGGCTCCGCAGCCGGCGTCCAAGCCTGCGCCAACCACGCAGCGGACGCAACCAACCACGCAGCGGACCTACGGCGGCGTGTATCAAGGCGGCGTCAAGCCGACCGCGCCCACCAATGGCGGCGTCCATCCCAGCGGCGTCCCGCAACAGCAGGGGCAGGTGCGCAGCGGCTTCCAGCAATCGCGCGCCACATCGTGGAGTACCCAGCACCGCACCTGGCAGCAACGCGGCGGCTACAACGGCTACCGCGTCCCGGACGATCGCTTCGGACTCTACTTCGGCAGCGGCCACTTCTTCGAGATTGGCAACCTTCCGCTGCTCTTTGTCGGCGGCTATCCGCGCTTTCAGTACGACGGCTACTGGGTCACGCTGATGGACCCCTGGCCGGAGACGTGGCCTCCGCTATGGTACGAAACCGACAACGTCTACGTCGACTGGGGCGGCGACGGCTACTACCTCTACGACACCAACTACCCCGGCATCGGCATCGCCGTCACGATCTCGTTCTGAGGTCCCGACTGTGACTATGATCACATTTCCCGTCCCACGTAACACCTTCTAGGTATTGGAGTTATCTAATTCTCTGTTTATTCTTGGGGCAGTCGCAAAGGACCGCAATCAAGGGTACCGCACGCATGCGAACTGAAAGGGAAAAAATGATGAAGATGTTGAAGACGTTGGTTGCTGACGATTCCGGTCAGGATCTCATCGAATATGCCTTGGTGGCCGCGCTGGTGGGTCTGGGCGCGATCGCATCCATGAAGGGTCTCGCCAACTCCCTTAAGAACGCCTTCAATGGCGTGGGCAGCGCACTTTCCAACGCAGTGTAGGGTAGTACGCATCAACAAGCCCTGTCGGCAGAGCTGTCTCGACGGGAATCAAACCCCAGGCTGGACTCTTCGCGGATGGTTACCAGGTGAGCAGGGACCCGCTCGGCAGACCGTATACTGCCGGGCGAGTATCTGGCTCGCCAATCTTTCCCGCTGCGTGCTGAAAGTGGCTGGGCTTGAACGCGATAGTTTCGCATCGCACATTCCCCCGCTCGGTGCGCCCACAAGTAAGACCCACATCCTGGAAGTTGGGATGTGGGTCTTATTTGTAACAATCGATGATGTAAATCATTAATTCAAGCCACTGAAACAGCTACACATCCTTCACGCCGTCGACGAACGCCTTCAGCTTGCGGCTGCGGCTGGGGTGGCGCAGCTTGCGCAGGGCCTTGGCTTCGATCTGGCGGATGCGCTCGCGCGTCACCTGGAAGCTCTGGCCAACCTCTTCCAGCGTGTGCTCGCTGCCGTCTTCGAGGCCGAACCGCATCTTGATCACGCGTTCTTCCCGCGGGGTCAAAGTCCGAAGCACTTGGGACGTGTACTCCTTCAGGTTCACCGCGATCACCGCGTCGGCCGGGCTCACCGCCATGCGGTCTTCGATGAAGTCGCCAAGGTGCGAGTCTTCCTCTTCGCCGATCGGCGTCTCCAGCGAGATGGGCTCCTGCGCGATCTTCAGCACCTTGCGCACCTTGGCCACGGGGATATCCATGCGCCGAGCTATTTCTTCCGACGACGCCTCGCGGCCCAGCTCCTGCACCAGTTGCCGCGAGGTGCGAATCAGCTTGTTGATGGTCTCGATCATGTGCACCGGGATGCGGATGGTCCGCGCCTGGTCCGCGATGGCCCGCGTAATCGCCTGGCGGATCCACCATGTCGCGTAGGTCGAAAATTTGTAACCGCGGCGGTACTCAAACTTATCCACCGCCTTCATCAGGCCGATGTTGCCTTCCTGGATCAGGTCGAGGAACTGCAGGCCGCGGTTGGTGTACTTCTTCGCGATCGAAACAACCAATCGAAGATTGGCCTCGATCAGCTCCCGCTTGGCGCGCTCCGCGTCCATGTCGCCCTGGATCATCTCGCGCTGCGTGCGCTTCAGGTCGGCGATGGAGATGCCGGCGTCGGTCTCGATGCGCTCGAGATCCGTACGGCAGTTCTTTTGCTGGCGGCGATACTCCTTGCGCAGCTCTTCGCTCTTCGACGCCTCGAACTTAATCTCCAGCGACTTGATCTGCCGCTCCAGCGTGCGCATGGCATCGACGGTCTTGTTGACCTTGTCCAGCAGCCGCTTCTTTTCGGCGTTGGTGTATTTCAGCTCGCGGATGATGCGGTTGATGTAGACGTGCTCGCGGCCGATCAGCCAGCGGTTCTTGCGCGCGTCGCGGGCCTTGGCCTTGGTGTCCTTGCCGTGGGGCGCGGCCAGCTTCTCTTCCAGCGCCTGCACCTTCTTCTGGTGCTTGACGATCACGTCGATGCGGCCCACGGTGGAGCGCACCCGCGCCTGCAGAATCTCCTCCGTCAGCTCCTCTTCGTCGAAGGTGACCACTTCCTTGATGTTGCGTACGCCGCGGCGCAGGTCCTCGCCCAGGCCTACGATCTCGCGGATGACGATGGGCGAGCGCGAGATGGCCTTCATCACGCGGTTCTGGCCGCGCTCGATCCGCTTCGCAATCTCGACTTCGCCCTCGCGCGTCAGCAGCGGGACGGTGCCCATCTCGCGCAGGTACATGCGAACGGGGTCGTTGGTCTTCTCCAGCGTGCCCGGCGAGAGGTCCAGCTCAACGTCCTCGGACTCCTCACCGGCCTCGGGCTCGTACTTCTCGCCGCGCACCTCGCCGGAGAGCACATCGATGCCCTGGGTGTTGATGGTGGTCATCAGGTCATCGAGCTCGTCGGGCGACGTGATTTCGCCGGGGAGCAGGTCGTTGACCTCACCAAACGTGAGATAGCCCTTCTCTTTTCCGGTGTCGATGAGCTTCTCTATGTCTTCTTCGAACTTGTCGATTTCTTCAGCCACGGCTTTGCGCACTCCTGCCTCAAAATTTTTGTGGGGCCGCCAGGGGAACCAGGCGGACAAGTCCCTTGGTTGTTTCGTAGTGTGCAGGGAGTAGATGCGGTGTCGACCGCGGTGGCAAGCCCGATAACCTTAGGAAGGTCAGGGCATTCAAAGGCGCACGTCCCCAGCAGATACTAACGTACCACAATTATTTGACGGTTACGAGGCCCTAAAAGATTCGCGAGTGTCTCAATTATGCGACCCCGAAAGCCAGCGCCACCCCCCGGCCGTGTCGACCTGGAATCTAGACGTAAGCTATTGATTACTATAGAGCCAGTCCTCCTGAGCGGAGCCTCTCGCAGTCTCATCGCGGGAGGCGAGTCGAAGAGCCCGTCCTGAGCTTGTCGAAGGAACCCGCCACCCGGCCCGTCGAGACGAGATTCTTGACCCCTTTCGGGCGATAGTTCCCCTCTCTGGCCTTACGCCCCAAGACCCCCAGCTACTACTTCCGGTTTGCCCGCGCTTCCAGAAACGACTGCAGAATCAGCACCGCCGCCACCTGGTCGATGATCTGCCGCCGCGCGCGCCGGTCCGTTGCTCCCCGCCGGCCGCGTCCGCTTTCATCCAGCAGTTGATGCGCCTCCCATGTGGTCAACCGCTCGTCCACAAGGTGCACGGGGATGCCGAACTCCGCGCGCAGTCGCTCCGCGAACTCCTGCGCCTTGCGCGCCCGCGGCCCCGCCTCGCCGGACATGTTCAGCGGATTGCCCACCACTGCCTCGGTCACGCCGTGCTTGCGCAGCAGCCGCCCAATCGACTTCAGGTCCGCACGCGGCGTCTTGCGGTAGAGCGTCAGCAGCGGCTGCGCGGTATACCCCAGCGCATCCGACACCGCAATGCCAATCCGCTTATCCCCCACGTCGAAGGCAGCGATGCGTCGCACCAGAGTGCTTGCCTTCTCCTCGGCGGGGTCGGTGTCCGCTGCGTTCATATCGCGCTCCACATCCACCAGCCGAGTGTAGAGCAAACTCTCCATCGCCAGGCATCCATCGTCAAGGCGTAGGCGACTTCATCCGCCACGCTCCAGAATAGAAAAGAACGGCGAAGCCGGGAAGCATCCCCATTAAGAGACACCACATCCGGCGGGGAAGCAGCATGCCATGCCGCTTGGGAGGCTCCAGTAGAGCGCACGCGGAGTTGGCGATTGCTAAGTAACTGCTCCTGAATGAACTGATCGAGCACGCGAAATTTATGCCGGCGAACCGAATGAGGCTAGCGGTGAATGCAGAGATAGTTGGCCAGCTTGTAGATTTCAAGATCGGCCGTATAGTGGTCCAGCTCGAAGAGACCGTGGCGCAGGATGCGATAGATCCTGTACCTAACCGACAGTAGATCGTAGATATCGCAGAAGTGGTACTTCGTCGGTAGGAAGGTTTCGCCGAACTCCACCTGGATTGCGAAGACGCGGTCCTCCCGCAGGCTTTCGGCTGCGCCGAACAGGACGTCCATCTCATGGCCTTCGGTGTCGATCTTGAGGAGATCGATCATTTCGACTCCTTCTTCGGCGCGAACGCGGTCTACGGTTGTGATCTGCACGGTCTCCGAGCGTTCCATCGCCGAGGCTTGAGACCGGTGAAGCGAGGAGGTCGATTCGCCGTGTCCGAGGAAGAGCTCGACGGAGCCGATTTCGCTTCCCAGGGCGGTTTGCCGCAAGTGGATGCGGGGGTCGCTTCCGAACTGAGCGCGGAGTCTGTCGAAGGAGGCAGATTGGGGCTCGAAGGAGAACGCGCGCAGATCGCGGTGGATCCTGCGGAGTGCGGCCTGGAGGTACTCTCCATCGTTGGCGCCGACATCGAAGAGAACAAACGGCCTCGAAGCATCAGCGACGCCGAGAACGAAGTCCAAAGCCCCGATTTCACCGCTGGCGAAGACCGATTGGCCGCCGCCGCAGTTCATGCCGGCGTGGCATAACTTGAGAAGCTGCGACCAAATGGGCTGTAGAGCTGGCCTGGAGATCATCTGCCGGATTTGGTTCTTCATCGAATTGGGAATCTCCCTTTCAGTCTGAAACCCCTCGAACATTGTGCTCGAGTAGCCGCCGTTCCAGCCGGCATGACCCCCGGGCCGGCAGGCTATTCCGGAGGGTACCCATATCCGCGCAGCCGTTTCCTGCAGATCTCAATCTCTTCCGCGGTGAACAGAGGATGCCATTTCGGATTGTCGTGGAATGACCGCCTCGACTGTCAGGTCCAAGCGTTTGCGCTCCCACAGGGCTGTATACCCGCTTGAAACGATAGGAGCGTGAATCAGCCGTCGAGCGGTTTCGAGCCCACCATGCTCGTTGAGCATTGCAAGGAATGCAGTGGCGTTGTATTTCGCTTCGCTTTTCGCGCTCCGATATATTTCAAGCATCCGCTCGTCGAATTGATCTTGCAACATAGGAGTCTCCAAGAATCAACGATACGACGTCTGCCCAACCTCAATCGCCAGGGCTACCCGCAGCATGGTCTCCTCGTCGAAGTGCCGGCCCATCACCTGCACGCCGATGGGCAGTCCGGCCTTCGTTTCGCCGCAGGGCACGCTCATTCCGCAGATTCCGGCCAGGCTGGCGGCGACGGAGTAGATGTCCTCAAGATACATCTGCACCGGGTCCTCGGTCTTTGCGCCCAGCTTGAAAGCCGGCGTCGGCGTAATCGGCGAGACGATCGCGTCCACCTCGGCGAACGCCGCCAGGAAGTCCCGCGTGAGCAAGGTCCGCACCTGCTGCGCCTTGCGATAGTACGCATCGTAATATCCGGCGGAGAGCGCGTAGGTTCCCAGCAGAATCCTGCGCTTCACCTCCGCGCCGAAGCCCCGGTCGCGCGTCTCGCGATACATCTCGGAGAGCGTCCCGGTTCCCGCGCCCGCCCGGAATCCGAAGCGCACGCCGTCGAACCGCGACAGGTTGGCCGAAGCCTCCGCCGTCGCAATCACGTAATAGGTCGGGATCGCGTACTTCGTATGTGGCAGGCTGATCGTCTTCAGCTCGCAGCCGGCCCCGCGCAGCCCGTCCAGCGCCTTCTCAACGCCCGAGCGAATCTCCGCATCCAGCCCCTCGCCGAAGTACTCGGCCGGCACGCCGATGCGCAGTCCAGCAACCGGCTTCTCCAGCGCGCCCACGTAGTCGCCCACCGGCCGGTCGGAGCTGGTCGCGTCCATTACGTCCTTCCCGGCGAGCACGCTCAACATGGTCGCCGCATCGCGCACGTTGGTCGCAAACGGCCCCACCCGGTCCAGCGACGACGCAAACGCGATCAGCCCGTAGCGCGAGACGCGCCCGTAGGTCGGCAGCACTCCGACCACACCGCAGAACGCGGCAGGTTGACGAATTGATCCGCCCGTATCCGAGCCCAGCGTCGCCACGGCGAAGCCCGCCGCGACCGCCGCGGCCGACCCGCCGCTCGATCCGCCCGGCACGCGGTCCAGCGCCCGTGGATTCAGCACCGGCCCATACGCGGAGTTTTCGTTGGACGAGCCCATCGCGAACTCGTCGCAGTTCAGCTTGCCCAGCAGCACCGCGCCCGCCGCCTCCAGCCGCTCGACCGCGGTCGCATCGTACGGCGGCATGTAGCCTTCCAGGATCTTCGATCCCGCGGTCGCCGGAGAGCCCTGCATCGCCAACACGTCCTTGATGCCCACCGGAACGCCGGCCAGCGCCGGCAGCGCCTCGCCCTTCGCCGCCATCGCGTCGATCTTCGCCGCCTGCTCGAGCGCGCGCTCTTTGCTCAGCGCCAGAAAGCTGTGGATGTTCTTCCCACCCGGCCCATCCTCGGCCGCAATCCTTGCGTAATGCTGTTCGGCCAGCACCGTCGCCGTCGCCGTTCCGCCCGCAATCGCACTTCGAACCTCTTGAATCGTCGCCGTACCCACACCCGTCTCCGTTTTTCCTGTCAACTGACAACTGAGAACTGACAACTATCTCTCAATCACCTTCGGCACCTTGAAGAATCGCCCATCGCTCTCCGGCGCCGCCGCCATCACCGCCTTGCGGTCCAGCGATGGCCGCAGCTCGTCCGTGCGCAGCGTCGCCCCGGTGCGCACCGGCTCCACGCCCAGCATCTCGCCTACTTGGGCCATCGCCGGAACGCCCTGCGTGTCCACTTCGTTCAACTGCGCGACGTGACCCAGGATCGCGTTCAGGTCGCGCTGCATGCGCGGCACCTCCTCGGCGGTCAGGTCCAGGTTCGCCAGCTCCGCCACGCGCAGCACATCCTGCTCGGTTACGCTTCCAGCTTCCGCCATACGACGATCCTTTCCCCCCTCATCTGCAAAGGCTTAACGCCGATTGACGCCGATGTCACCGATTCAAATTCTCTTCCGGTTCTTCAATCGGTAGCCTCGGTGCAGATCGGTGTTAAGTTTCTTCTCCAGTTCAAACTCGATGCCCTTCACCGGCAAGCCCGCAATCCTCGCCAGCTCGCGCTCCAGCACGCTGCG
>Ga0224555_1000394_pt1 | contig 66779 bp, 68 predicted proteins | sample 714S23034metaG_FD_180687 | JGI IMG/M metagenome (GOLD analysis project Ga0224555, IMG submission 180687) | Peat soil microbial communities from Stordalen Mire, Sweden - 717 S2 30-34 | ecosystem: Environmental > Terrestrial > Soil > Wetlands > Peat | place: Sweden: Norrbotten County, Stordalen... | reverse complement strand
TGCAGGGCAATAACCTATATGGAATTTCTCTTGCCTGGATTTGAAATGTGCGCGGCTAGTTTGAAGCATGAGTGGGGTGGTCGACTTGAATCTTTCGGTGCCGTGACGCGATCTTGCTGAGTACACATTACGCACACAAAGTTTCGTTGCTCTCGTTGCAATTGCAACAAAACACGGGGTCGCCGAGGCCCCAAGCGCCGATCTGGCGAATCAGTGGACACCACCTCGTGGTGCGAACCAAGTCCAATAGATAGTGGAACAAACGGACGGCTGATCCCAGCGTGCAGCAAGACGGAGCAAAGGCCGGGAGCGGCCAGCAATCAACCGGCGAGCTGCTGCTGTATCCACTCGTCGAGGACGGATGCGCGGAAGCGCCAGACCTTGCCGATCTGCAAGCCGCGAATCTCCCCTCTCCGTGCCATCCTTTGGAGCGATTTAGGATGGATTTTCAAGATCGCTGCCGCCTGGTTCGAGTCAAGCAGTGGTTCTGCGGCGAATGCGTTGGTCGGAAACGCCTGTAAGCGGGACCTCGAATGTTCAGCATCAGCAGCGGCGGCCGACTGAGTTTTCTCCAGAACGCCCAGCACGGTTAATCTGTCTTTGCCCGGAATAGCCTCGTGCAGATGGTTCCGCGCCCCATTGCCAGCGACTGAAGAATAGCCCTCCGCCGCACGACGATCCTCTTTTCGCATCGCATTATTCATCATTCCCCTCCACAAGGGTGTTGCAAAAAGATTATAACATAATGTAGATAATACACAAGTCGGGTAGTATAGAAATCGCTCAATACTCCGTATCTAATTCACCAATAAAGGTATAGGCGAATATTTCTCAGGGGATGCGAAGGTGGGGAAGCCGGTCGCTGATCTTCAACTGCCTTGCCGCCCGTACTGCTTTGGCGTATCAGCCTCTGGCCAGATTGAGCGCATAGCGAGCGTGCTTGCGCTCACCCGTGCGGACAAGCGCGCCCTTTTCTGTGAGGTCCGCCAAATCGCGGGTAGTGGTTGCGGGAGACGCGCCAGTGATCGTGCTGTAGTTGCCCGCGCTCATTCCGCCCTTGAACCCGTTTGGGCCTTCCCGGAAGATCCGAAGGAGCGCCTTCTGCTGCCTGTCATTGATGTGGCCGCGCAGGCGGTCCAGCAACTTTGTCTTGGCAATCAGGAACTCTACCTGCGTGATGGTCCGGCGTTGCGCTTCCAAGGCAATGTCGGCGAACCATGAAAGCCAGACCGACACATCAATCTGCTTGTTCGCCTTTTCGAGTGCCTCGTAATAGCTTTTCTGGTGAGCAAGAATCGTTGTAGCCAAAGCGACGAGCAGGGGTTGGCCGAAGCTTTGCGCCATCGCCTTCTCGGCAAGGGCGCGGCCGATCCGGCCATTGCCATCTTCAAACGGATGGATGGACTCGAAATACAGATGGGCAATGCCCGCCCTTGTAATGGCGGGCAGAGATTCCGCGCCCCTCGGCAACGTTTGATTGAACCATGCGATGAACCGCTTCATCTCGGAGGGAACCCGCTTCGATGGAGGAGCTTCAAAATGTACTTTCTGCGCGCCAATCCTGCCGGAAATTACCTGCATTGGCTCCTTGCCGGTGCGGTATCTGCCGATGTCGATCAGGTCTTTTCTGCCAGCAGCAACCATCTGGTGCCAGCGATACAGCATCTCGTTTGAAAGAGGCTCAGCGGATGATCGAAAAAGATCGACCATCATTTCTGCAATCCCCTGTTCGGCTGGCGTGGCTCGCCGCTTGTCGGCAGCCAGTCCAAGCTGACGCTGGATGGAGGATTGCACACTGGCCCGATTGAGGATTTCGCCCTCGATCTCGGAGGTTGTCAGTGCCTCTCCGCTCATCACTTCCACGAGAAGTTGATTGCGCTCATCTTCGCCCAGGTGCTTGGCTGTGCCGATGACAACGCCCGCACCAACGAGAAACTGCTCCTCGGCAGCAGACATCTGAGAACGGTCCCACTTGAAATTCGGCCAATCCGGGGTTTGCCAGTTCCAGTTCATGAGCGATAGCGATCCTTTCTATCGATCATTATATCCATATTTCATGAGCGATACAATCAGATTCTATCGCTCATGCTCAGCGCCGCTATTTTCATTGGTTGTGGCGTTGCTGCTTTGGGCTGCCAACCGCTCCACCGTTCTCTTGTGGCTCGGTAGTTGGAACAGCTTGCACCACAATTGGCGCAGGTTTCGCAGCCGCTTCAGGAACCGAATCCATGCAACCTCGAATCCCCATTCCAGCAACCAGTCCGATCACCAGGGTCGCAGTGGAAATCAGCGGAATCCAGAAACACAGCAACCAGGTGTTCAGTTGATGCAAGAGCGCATCAAGAGCATTCTCCCGCTTCTCCAGAGACTGCGTGAGCCGGTTGTTCGCTGACTCAACTTGAGCGACGACTCCGCCGTTTGCATCACTCAGATTGCCGAGCGCGGCAGAGAGTTCCTTCTGGGCGCGCGTCATATCCGCGCTGGTTCCTTGCAGGCATCTGGCAGCGGCGGGCAGGCCGGATTCGAGAAAATTCTGGCGTAGACTTTCACTCAGCAATCTTGCAATCTTCTGTGCATCAAGCCCGGATTCGATCTTTTCGGGCAATCGAGCGATCCGCGACTCCAGCTTGTAGACATAGCCGAGCATCTTCTGCTGAGCGTCATCTGAAAACTGCTGATGAAGATCGAGCATCTCCTGAAAGCGCTCGCGCTCCTCAGCAATTTCCATCGGCGTCTGCCGGGTGAGCAGGGCCAGGATGCCCATCGCTTCGAGAATACGCAGCATCTCGTCATCGGGGCTGAGCTTCCGAGTATGCGCGAGAACGCGATAATACGCGGCCTGCATCTCTTCGGGGACAAGCCGGGCGAGAGAGTCGAACAGAGTCGGCTCTCCCGCCGCGACAACCGCAATGTTGGAAGTTTCCAGCTCTGTGCTCATGGCAGAAACACCTGCCTTGCCCGGTCGAATTCAGAGAAGAGCCGCCGCCGGTAGCTCTGCGCACGCATGACGAGCGACGCCCTTTTCAGTTCATCGACATCGGCCTTGCGGTCTGCGACCTGCCCGAGTTGGATACCATGCTGGCGGACAGGGTTTTCGAGTTCTGCCAGCCGAAACTCCATCTGCAAGATCTCCGGCGCGAAGGCTTCGCGGAAGCGATGTGCCTGCTCCGTGGACTTCCAGTAAGTGAAGTCCGCCAGGGCGCTGGTTGCGTTCTCGACAATCACGTACTCCACTCGTTCCTGAAGGCGGCTTGCCCAGGCAAGGACACTCTCGACGCTGGCCGGGTCCGGCGTCACCACGCCAACCGCAGTGAAGCGGACGCCGGTTGCAGAGACATCGTCGTACATCGACTCGAACCAGTCGGTCGCGACCTGCCCAGCGCCGGCTCCCATATCGGCAAGAATGATGGACGTTCCGCCATCGAGATGATCGACGAAGGCATCGAGTCCGGCTGGCGTGTGGATATTGACTTTGGTGACCCGCCCATTGAAAAAGTGTTGCAGGGAGCCACGCGCCTTGTTCTCCGTGTCGAGATCGAGCAAGGTGACTGGAATCTGGTTCGCCTCAAACCACTCGGCCAGGGCAACCATGACGCCGGTTTTGCCGACGCCGCCCTTGCCGCCCATCGTGAAAACTACACGCTTCGTATTGTCCGTCATTGCTCACCTCCATTGGTTGTCAGGGTCAGGGGTTCATTCTCACGGAAGACGAAGCGAGCGCGCTTCGATTCCCGCACAGCGGGCTTTGCCTTGAGAGCGGCAACGCGTTCGAGCACAGGCGAGTCAGCCTCAGCCAGGGCCGCTGCCGGAAGCTCAAATTGCGTTCGCTTGCGATGCTTCGCGCGGACCTTCACGAAGGAGTGGAGTGTACTGAGGGCGACATGAAGTCCGAACCGCTCATGGAAGAGGCGGGCAACTTCGCGATACGTCCGCCCTTTGCGGCGCAGTTCGCGGATCAGTTCACGGTGAGGCTCTAGTTTGGAGCGCGGAGGCTTGGGCGGAAATCCGGCCAAATCAGCAGAGCCGGTCTGGCACCCTGTATTTGCGGTGGAAAGAAGAAGAGTCATGGCTACCCTCGGAGGCGACTGAGGCCGCGCTCGGCTGACGACCATTGGGCAGGTCGTTGGGGAGCTTTTTGAGCAACTGACAAATCAGTCCCCATTCGTTCTAGGCCCATATTCATTGGTCAAACACGATTCTTGTCGATCTTTGGAAGCCGCCTTTGGGCGGATCGTTGGGCAAGATCGTTGGGCAATGAAAAATCGGTCCCCATTGGTAATGGGGACCGAGGTTAGATCGTTGGGCAGATCGTTGGGCATTGCAAATTCAGTCCCCATAAGGTCCCCAATAAGCGTTTCCAGCCGTTCCCAGGGGGGTCACAGGGTTACCACCCGTGCCCTGTTTTCTTATACTTACCGAAGGTTTGCGTCCCTCATAACCCAAAGGTCGCTGGTTCAAATCCAGCCCCCGCAACCACTTAGCCGACAGGCCAACCCAAGATAACCCACAATAACAGCACCCGCTAAAACGCCGAGGGTTTCTTGGGGTGTTTGCAGGGTTCTCATGGCTATGCGCTCCTCAGTGCCATTTTGACCACTTTGCTGTTCGCCTCACGCTTGGCGCCCATCAAAGCGTTCCCATAGACGTTCATCGTGGTCGAGACCTGGGCGTGCCGCATGAGCTTCTGCTGCACCCCCACCGGCGCTCCGGAGTCGTCCAGCCAGGAACGGTAGGTGTGGCGAAAGGTGTGCCACCCCACACTGCCGTACTTCCCGGCTGCCGCCCTCCGCTCTTCATGGATCGGTAGCCGCTTGCCGTTCGGCGTCGGGCCATCGGTCAAACACCAGACACCCGGACCCGCACCGCACCTCGGACACTCCATCAGGCAGCATCCCGCAGGCCGGATATAGTCCTGCTGGACGGGAGCCGAATGATAGTGACGCCCGGTGACCTGACTCGTAAAGACCAGCTCCAACCCAATAGTTTGGGTTTTTTCGCCCGATTTGACTTCCTTTTCGCAACGCATCTTCCATTCCAGAAGAATCGCCGCGAAGTCGGGATCGAGCGGCAGCTCGTCCTCCGAGTATTCGGTTTTGACCGTCTTCACGCGACCATGTACGACGGCCCGGACCACCCGCATGCTGAGGCTCTCAAAGTCGATGTTCTGCCATTCGAGCGCCAACACTTCCTCGGCCCGAAGGCCGGTGCACTGCGCCACCATGACCATCGTGCGGCATGGTTCCGGCAGCAGAGCGAGGATGAGGTAAAACTGGTCGACGGTGAGAATGACCGGTTTCTTCTGCCGCTTGCTGATCCCCTTGACCTCGACCAGTTCCATCGGATTCCGCTGCCACTCGACCATCTCCCACAGCATGGCTTTCTCATACAGCCTGTGCATGATGGCCTTGACGTGGCCTTTGGTCTTCGGTGCGGCATCCATCTTCTTCAGCCAGTCCTGAACCTGAACCGGCTTCATCCGCGTGATGTGGGTTCCTCCCCACTTCACGCGAACCTGCTTGATGACACTCAGGTAGGAGGTGACTGTCGAATAGCTGAGTTCACCGTCTTCGCACTGCTCGCCGGGGCGGCGCTGCTTGATTTCGAGCAGCCTCTCCTCCTCGATGAAGCGATCCAGAAGAGCGTTGAAGGTCGGCTCCAGAATAGCAAGGGTGGGGTTTTCTGAGTTGAGTTTGAGCACGAGAGCTTCCAGATGCCGCTCGGCGGCGACCTGCGTGGGGAACCTCTCTGTGCTCAGGTACATGGATTTGTAGTCTCCGGTCGCGGGATCTTTGTAGCGGTACTCCCACGCCCATTTGTTGTTGGCACGCGCCACGCGGCGCAGACTGCCCCTCTGAAATCGTTGCCGTCTGAATTTCAAGGATTTTGCTCCTGTCCAGTCAGAGCAGCATGGTTGGTTGTGTTCGAGTTTAATCCATGCTCCAGCCAGATGTTCAGTGAACTCAGCCGGAATCTCCAGCGTTTGCCCACCTTGAAGGCCGGAACCTCTCCATTCCGCGCCATACCTTCCAGCGTCTTCCAATGGACTTCCAGGATCAAAGCTGCCTCTTGCAGATTCAGCAACTGCTCGAAACGACCAAAACGCAATTCATCAGACTTGAATTCCTGTTGTTCAATGCTTTTGGCAGAACCTGAAATTTGCGTTAACGGCGGCATAGCCCCTCCGAACCCCGACTCCGTGAGAGAAGCCGGATCGAAATGCTATGGGTTTAAGCCATATCTCGCATTCGATCAAATATGGTCGAGAATTAATCTCAACCCAAGTCTGACGAACATGTGCATAGTCCATCCCCGGGGTTGAATCTCATGGCATTCCGGCAGTTCGCCTCAGCTTCTACTTTCCAACACTCGTTCCGTTCCTCGACCTGCCTGTCGTGATCGCCAAAGGGTCGGCGCCGGTGCCCCTCGGGTTCCACCTTGTCGAAACGAATGTGCCTTCAAAGGCATGCACAGCCCACCAACCTTCTGCAACTGCCGCGGAATCAACGCTGGCCTGCTGCTTTCCTGATCATCGATTTGATGTCGATTGGCGCTCATTTTGCCCCGCGTCCCTCGTCAGGGGTTCGGCGCAGGCATCAACGGAGCGTTGTGAGACTCGGTCAAACTCCATCAGCATTTCCCTATTCGAAGCCCCCATTGCTGTCAGGCCGCGCGAGATTTGACCGAGTTTCGAATCCGCGACACGCTCTCCTCATCCAAGGAGGCCCATGTGCGAGACCGGGCGACTCGATTTGCGATTGCAAGTGTGCTCACCGCCGGGCACACCGTCGTCCTCCGCCAGTACGTTGGACTGATCGGGCGCTCATCGTCCCGAGTACCGGTGGGACGAGCCGCATTGCTCTTTCTGCTTTTCGATGGGCCACTTTCTGTAGCCGAGCTCTGGCTCCATGTCTATGCGGATCTACGAAGCGCCTCTCGAAAATGCCGCCTCGCGCCGTCGGCCTCTTCCAAATCGCAGGAGGAAGCCTATGTTTGATTCGCTTGACGAACTCTCCCGTAAGCTGGCGGCAACGGGCTACTTCATCGATCCGGTGATGGTACAGGTCGTCTATCTGGCCGCTAAGCTCAAAAAGCCTCTCCTGCTTGAGGGACCCGCGGGGTCCGGGAAGACGCAACTCGCAATCTCGGTAGCGGCCGCGGCCAATACCCATGTCGAGCGGCTGCAGTGCTATCGCGGCGTGACAGAGGACAAGGCCATTGGTCGCTTCGATGAGGGTCTGCAGCGGCTCTACATGGAGTTCTCGAAGGGCCAGCACGAGAACTGGCAGACGGTGCAGGCGAACCTCAAGGGGCGTGATTTCTTTCGGCCGGGTCCTCTGATGCGCGCGCTCGAATGCGACCGGCCGTGCGTGCTGCTGATCGACGAGTTGGACAAAGTAGACGACGGATTCGAAGCAATGCTGCTTGAGATACTTTCCGCCTGGCAGCTCTCGATTCCTGAGTTTGGGACGGTCGCGGCGAAGAGCATCCCCTTTGTCGTGCTCACCAGCAATGAGGAGCGCAGGCTGGGAGACCCCATTCGGAGGCGCAGCCTCTATGTACGGGTCGAGCACCCGACGCCGGAGCGCGAGGCGGAAATCATCGCCAGCCGCACTCCGAAGGCCGATGAGAAGTTTCACCGGGAGATGGCGGGGATCGCGCTCTCGTTCCGCAATTACTCCCTCGAAAAGCCGCCCTCGGTCTCGGAAATGATCGACTTCGCCAACGCACTTCAACTGCTCGGGACAGACCACGTGACCGAGGAGCACCGAGACGTGCTGCTGCCTTTCCTGGCGAAGACCGAAAAGGACCGCCGCCATCTACTGCTGCGCGAGGGATTCAAGAGCCTGCTCGACGACGGCGCCAGATTCGCGCAGAGTCTGACTCACCCTGGAGGGCCGACATCATGAAGCTATGGCTGCCCCTCCTGCTCCTCACGTTTCCTCGGTTTGTCTTGGCCCAAATCGATCCCGCTCCGGCGGAGCAGTTCGTGCGGCAATATGCGGGGCACTACCGTGTCTCACCCGAGTTGGTGGCCGCGCTGATTGACGTCGAATCGCGCTGGAATCCACAAGCAGTCTCGGGCAAGGGAGCGATGGGGCTGATGCAGCTCATGCCGGCGACAGCTCGCCGCTTCGGCGCCTTCAAACCCTTCGACGTGGAGCAGAACATCGCCGCGGGAACGCGTTACGTGACGGCATTGATGTGGGAGTTCCACGGGGATCTGCGCCTGGTCACTGCAGCCTACTACGCGGGCGACCATGGTATCGCCAGGGAGCAATTGAACTATCGCAACCCGGACGTTGTGGCCTACGTGCTAGCGGTCCGGCGGCAGTTCATGATTCGCAAATATGCGGCCATGAGGCCGCCAAGGAGGTCAACGCCATGAAGCTTAGCTGGTTCATCCCCATCGCACTCCTGATTCCACTGCGCCTCAGTGCGACGGACGCAGCGGTTGGAGCCCGTGTCGCCACGATCACGATCAACCCGAAAGAGATCACGGTTCTCCATTTGCGGCCCGAGTTTGAATCGACAATCCGTATGCCAGAGGAGGTGACATCCGTCATTCTGGGCAGTCCGGGTGAATTCAAGGCCGAGCATAACGAGGGTGAGCCCGAGTACGTCTACGTCAAGCCCATCACAAAACAGGCTGCTCAGTCGAACCTCCTGATCGCGACGAAATCGGGCCAGCACGTGACGCTGGAGTTGGTAAGCGATGGCACGGGCATTCCGAATCAATCGCAGCCGGTGGACTTCCTGATCGAGTACCGATCCGCGCGGAGCTTTCTGATTTCCGCGGACCCCGGAGCCCCAGCCATGCCAGCCGCTGCTGGCAAGGTCACAGCGCATGAATCCAGTGGCAGGGACACAGGCCCGGAGTCATCGCCGCTTTCCAATCTCGACGAGGAATTCAGACTCCAGCAGAGAGTGAACGTCCCCAAATGGACGAAATGGCAGGACAAGCAGATCGAGACATCGATCGGCGACATGCGGCAGTGGAGCAACGAAACGGTGATCTCTTACTCCGTCCTGAACAGCTCGGATCTCATCCTGATGGGCAATCTCCTTGCTCCGTTTGCGGCAAGAGCCCAGAACCTTGGAACGTCTCCCCAGTTCGGCCAGGCTGTTCAGGGCCAGCAGGCCACCACGGTCGAGGGCACCGTCCTCAACATCGTGAACTGGAGTTGCAACGTCATCGCTCCGGTGATCGCGGTCGCCTGCCTGGGAATCGCGGGATGGCACTTCAAGAGTGGCCGCGGCTATATGGGCTGGGGCGTCACGGGCGTATCCCTCATGGTGATCTCCGGTCTTGGACGGATGGCCGAGGGCTACCTACATCGCCGCGCCGCTCAAGACCATCAATCAGTACGAGCAGAGCGTGGCGAAGTATGAGCAGGAGGTGATGTACCCGCTCGCTGCAATCAACCAGGCGAAGACTTCGGTGATGCAGTTCGAAGGGCAATTCAATCAGATCAGCAGCCTGTTCCATGTCAACGTTTCAAGCGCCACTCTGCCGCAGTCGCAGAATCTCGAATCCCTCCTGCTCTCGCGCAACGCGGCCAACGTGCCGACTGTCTCCGGCCAGTTTCAGAACGTGTATGGCGTCGTCATGCCGCAGAATGCGGCATCCCCGCAGATGAGAACGATGACCGACATGACGGATGCGCAGGCTCAGGACGCAATGAAGCGGGCGATTGAGATCGACGCCCTCGCAGACGCGGAACTGAACGAGGCCAACCAGATGGGCCAGCAGATCTCGCAGGCTGCTCCCGGAAGTGCTCCGATTCTCGAAGCAGAAGCCGACGTGTGGGTCGTGCGGGCCAATGCCTACACGCAGGCAGCGCTGGCGGAGCTGATGCGGACTCGCGGGATCGATCTTGCCAACCAGAGCAAAGTCTCAAAACTCGCGACGGCAGACAACACAAACAACAACGGCCTTATCAATGGATCGCTGACCAACAGGTGACAAGCATGCTGCATGCCAGCTTACATCCCGAGGCGATGCTCGCGTTCTTTCAAGGGACGCAGCTGAACCTGTTCGAGCGCTTCCTGACACAGGCTCTGTCGGGCATCGACTCGGCCGGCATTACTTCCGGGATGCAGAACGTGGCGTATGTCGTCCTGCTCGTAGGCTTCCTGTGGCAGGTCTATCAATCGGCGATGCACGGTGGAGACGTACGCGGATTAGGCACCGGTCTAATCAAGTACGTGGTCACTGCTGTTGTGGTGATGAACTACGGGACGGTGTTTTCGACGATCAACCAGGGTTTCGTGAATGCTGGCAACTGGGTGAGTAACGCATCCGGAGGGAACGTCCTCCAGAACTGGGCGAACGATCTCCAAACGCAATATAACCAGGCCGGATTTCAACAGATGTGGGGCCTAATCACGGGTTCCATCGCAGGGTTAATTGATGGTCTGTTGATCCTTGTTGCCTATATCCTCTACCCGATTGTCGTCGTGATCTTCGGTTTCTTTTACATCTTCTACGGAAGCGTCCTGTATATCTTCGGGCCGATTGTGATCGCCCTCATGCCGCTTGGTGGCGCGAACCGCCTTGCCAAGTCCTACATCGAAAACATCTTCGTCTGGAATGCCTGGCCGATCCTGTATGGCGGCTTTGGTGCATTGCTGAGCGCAGTTCAGATAGGCCAAGTTGGCCAAATGCTCAACCAGAATGATTTTCTCGGCGGCCTGGGGAATCTCGAAGGGTCATTTCTGATCGGGATTGCCAGCATCGTCTACTCGCTGGCGATCGCTGTGATTCCTTTCATTGCCAAGCGGATCGTCAGCGGAGACGTTGGAAGCACCGCTGTGGCGATGGTCGGTACTGCAGTCACCGCTCTGACCGCGGGCGCAGCCGGCATTGAGGGCGCAGCGGCAGGCGTTGCGGCAGCAGGAGCAAGCTCAACGAGCGGAGCAGCATCAGGCACCTCCTCCGGTGCAGCGACTGCGGGCTCTGCGCGAGCGCTCTCCGCGTCGGCAGGCGGGAACCAACCGGTGCCGCCGCAACAGGCACCCATTGCAGCCTCCTCAGGAAGCAGCAGCTCTGCGCTCCATGGTGGATCTCCGACCCTGGAGGGCCATGCAGATCAGATTCGCAGCTCGATCAGTGACGTGATGGGCACCGACAACTCCAGTGAGGAGAGTGGCGGGGCGCTCGCCGTTCCAGCCGAAGGTTCCGGCGTTCCTCAAAACCAGTCCAGCGTTGCAACCGCCAAACCCAATGCAGGCTCCAGATCGTCGGCGTCGGCAAGAAGAGGACCGAGCGTGCACCGCTACAACCTCGGTACCTGGAGTGCGTATCATGCCGCCCGGATTGCTGCTCGCAGCCTGGCAGGCGTGGCCAAGAATCAGGATTAGGAGGACTCATGAATACCAGCACCGTTCAAGTAGACGAAGCGGCGATAGCGAGACCGAAGTATTACGAAATGGATGGAGCGCTCCGGGCAAACGCGAATCGCGCCTGGCTTCTTGCCTTTCTGACCATTCCGATTGCGCTCGTGGCCATTGGGTTCGCCATCTTTGTGCGTATGCAGCCGCCAACAGTGATTCGTATCGGTCCCAACGGCGACGCCTCTGTGCTGGGCAAGCCTGCAAAGGGCGCTGTGTCTGATCTCGCCACCGGCGGGACCGATGAGTTCCTGGATGAGGCGTTCGTGAAGCGCTTCCTAACCAGTTACCTCAACTACTCGCCGACCGACGTGGACGACCACTGGGCGGGCAGCCTGAATATGATGACTCGGAACCTGCGTGCCTACACGCTGAAGGCCCTGGGGGACGATGACACACGCGGCAAGATCGACGACGGGCAGGTGCAGTCTGTCTTTCATCTGCGTGAGATCGATGCGGTTGCCGGCGAGCCTCTTACATATCTGGTCTACGGCGTGAAGGATGTTCACCATCTCTCGAATGGGAACGAAACGACCGATCACTTCGTGAACGAGTATCGCGTGCGTCTGATCGCCGACAAGCGTTCCGATGTGAACCCGGATGGGCTCTGGATCGCGGATTACAGTGAGCGCCCGATAGATGGCGAGCGCCGTGACCGCATCTTGAACGCGCCGGATGCCACTCTGGACACAGGCGACGCTGCGAACAAGGGAGGTCAATGATGGAAGCCGCAATCACGAAGAATTCAGAGATCCAACCGCAATCGTCTCAGGTTTCGGAGCCGAGGCGAGCCCGTAAGGCACGTCAACAGACGGAGGAGGTCGTTCGATACTTTCTCGCCAAAGAGGGATCGTCGGTTGAGAAGCCTGAACTCGGAGTGGAGGTGCCAAGCGAGGGCGAGGCTCTGATCAAGGCATTTCAGTCGAAGAATGGAGTGATCTACACCCTCCTTGCCTACAAGGCGGAGGCGGAGATGCTGGAAGGATCTCCGACATTGGTAAAGCGGCCCATTCGCAAGTAGGGCGCCGAAGTAAGTAGCAGCGGTCAGCACGGATTCAAAGAGGAGACAAACCTGAAACACGGCTCATGTCGCCTCCTTTGACGCCTTATCGCCTAAGCGATGAGGAATTCCGCTGACCCGGTTTGCACTCTCAAAACCTGGTTCGGCTAACACCCCACCCCTAACCCGGGCGGCCAGGCGAGAGACAAGAAACCGGCGTCAGCCAATCTCTTGTCACTTCGTCTTGAAGCGCCAGACAAGTGAGGAGAACATGACAGCGAACAGGACACAAAACGCGGCACTCGATCAACGGCTTATTCTTGAGCTGCGGATTGATGCGTCCGGAGAAGTGACCCGCAAGCCAACCAAGCTCGGCCGGAAGGACACGCTTGAGGGAAAACTCCTCGGGCAACTCTATCCCGGCATCCGAGTCGCGCGAGTCAGTGTGCCATATGAGTTGACGCCGTATGAGCAGTCTGTGGTCGAAAACCGCATGGCGAGCCTCAACTACGGCGGGGTCGAGTACAAACTGGTCGGGGCCAGCGGTTCAGCGAAGGATGGAAAGTTCTACTTCGTGGATCATGCGCACGCCGGCCAGATTGCTGAGCGCTTTCAGCATTGGCCCGAGGCGGCGATCGTGTACTTTGCGATTCTCGTCTCCGACTGCAAGCTGATGGTCGAGGAGCCCGATCTACGCATCGCTGTGGTCAAGGATCATGTCCTTGGCACCAACGATTGCCGAGGCTGGGTGCGTGAATCCCTCTACCGGAAGCTGAAGATTGGCACAAATCGCTTTTGCCAGTTCAGGCTGGCATTCGACGCGCGCGAACCGAAGCAGGCAAAGGGCGCATTGAAGGCAATGAACGATCGCGTGGCTGACAGGCTCGCGGTCGACGTCATTCTGCCCGAGAGCGCCTGCAAACCGGCCCTGAAGGGAGGAGTTCGATTTCTTCCCCAGATGGGCACATCGGGCCGCATGTTCACGGGTCCGGCGATTTTCGGGATCAAACAGATCTCCCGTCAATCGGAGTTTGGGTCAAGCTACACCTTGATCGAACATGCTTCGGAAGAGGCGCTGCAGTTTGAATTGAAACTGTGGGCGCTCCAACGAATTAAGACGATGCGGAAGGCATGGGACGAAGGCGACTAACCGGCATACTCCTGTGGGGCCCAATGGGCACCACCATCGGAGGTGTAACGGATGGTGTAAGGGCCCACGACCCAGGCGGCCTGGGGGTTCGCGGCGGCTACGCCATTGAGAGTCTGGTTGGCAGTAGCTTGTAGTGTCCAGTGAGCGCCTCCGTCGATGGTATGGAGGATGGCGCCGCGGTTGCCCACCGCCCAGCCTGTATGCAAATCGGCGAAGGAGGCTCTGAGAAGGGTCTCATTTGTCGGTCTTGCCTGCGGAGTCCAGTGCGTTCCCCCGTCAGTGGTGCTAAGGATGATGCCATTGGCGCCGAAGGCCCATGCGACAAGGTTGTTGCCACCGATAACATCGAGAAGCGCAAAGTTGGCCGCCCGTGTCTTTGGGTCCATCTCGCCGACGGGGTAAGCCAAACGGGCACCCGCGGAAGCATTTTTCGATGGATTGGAGCTTGTCGGGGTGTCAACAGGCCTGCCAATCCACCAGGCAGCGTCCTTCTGTCGACGCCAGTTTGCGCCAGCATCGAGGGTGAAAAGAATGGTGCCGAGGTTGGTGACGGCCCAACCCGTTTGCGTGTCGACAAAGGAGGTTCTAGTCAGGCGTTCATTAGAGGCATCAGAAGCACGACTTATCAGCATTCCGATGGGCATTGAATTCCACGTACCACCCCCGTTAGTCGTGTAGAGAAGATTACCGTATTGTGAAATGGCCCAAGCCGTTTGACCATTGGCGGCAGCGACGCTGTCAATCTTGCGCGATGAACCGATTCGATGCTCAATCCAATGGGCACCCCCGTCGGTAGTGAGGAGGACTATACCAGTCGATGAGTTGTCCGAGCCGACAATCAAGCCGTTCTTGGAGTCGGTAAATGAGACATCCGAGAAAGATGCGTCTACCGATAGAAGCCGAAGCTTCCAATTCTCACCGGCGTCGGTGGTTTCGAGCACTGTTCCGTGATCGCCGACGGCAAAGGCGGATTGGCCTCCTGAACCCGGGACAACTGCAACCGCGCGTAGTGGCCTTTTCTGTTTTGGGGGGCGGTTCTCGGGATTGATTTCGTGGGGATAGAAGAACCATTTCCACGACGGGAATTGGGCTGGAGGATCAAGCTTGTCGGGAGTTGGCTGGCGCCAACTGAGGCAGCCGCAGAGGGCAAGGAGAGTGAGCCCGAAGATCAATGTCGCGTGTTTGCGCCGTTCTAGGGAAAAGCCGCGGTTCGGCGCGGGTCCTTGTGCATTCGGAGAAGCGGCAGATGGGGCTGAGCCCACGCTTTTCATAAATGACCTCGTGCCCCCACGTTCTTTGCGCGGCTTCAAATTCAGGGAAGGGCCGAACAAAGTACCGGCTTGTTGAGAAATTGGTGTAAGGATATCGGGTTTGTAAAGATGCGGCAACTTAGAACAGCCGAGGGCTGGTGTCCCTCAAAACCATGATCAGGTGCTCAGGCATCCCGGCCTAGGACTCATTTGCTCCCGATCGGGTCGGAAGGGGTGCCTGCGATGCATCGGAGCATCCTCGTGAGTCGTTCAGCACGGTTAAACCGTCAAAGCTTCGCTGATCGGGCTGCACAAAACCCTCAGTTGACGCCTGCAGGCCGAGGCGTTGATCCAGCCCATCTGAGTTTCAAATCCCGCGTTCCGGGTAGATCGTCCGATCCAGAAGCTTAACAAATTCCAGCCCGCTACCGTGCTTGAGCTGAGGCTTTTTGTAGGTTGACGCAATTGTTGACACTGCGAGCGATGGTTTTAAAGGGGAAAGATTTGATTTCTGACACAATTCATGACATAAATTGACGTAATTGATGGCACAATCCTACATGTTTGACGCAATTCGTGGCACGATCCTACGCCAGTGTCCCTGTGTTCAGCCCTACGTGATATCGCGGTAGAGAAGTAAGAGACCTGCTGTTAGCGCGAACTGATTCTTGTTCCCCCGGCGACAGGGTCCGCAGCTGCGAGGCTACAGATCGTGAGATGAACAATCGTCGCTCGCGTTGCAACTGAACGGTCAGCAGTTGGATGCCGCTGCACTCCAAGTACTTGCCAAGCCAGCATGGATTCGTTCTGAATTTCTTAGCGACAATATTGAGCGGAACATATTGCTCAGTGAAGTGCTGGACGTCCGCTACGGAATAGAGGGCTGATCGGCCTTGGCTCGGCTTACTTGAAGTGCCCAAGAATCCGCGAGAGGCAAGTTGAGGGACGGCTTCGCTGGGAATCTGCAAGATCGAAGCCACCTCTTTGCGGCTAAGATGTTCGCCACTCGCTTGCTTGTTCGATACGCGACGATAGTGGTGAAGAGCTTCTGTGGGAAAACAAAAAGCTGTGATTCCCGGAAGGTGCTTCTCATGAGCCACTGGTACGAGCGTCCCAGCGACAACAGCTCGAAGGATTGCCCCAAGTTCATGAGTGCGCCTGAGGCAGCGGATTACGCTTGCAAGCGGCAGTATTGCCCCAGGATACAGATTTCGGTTGAGTGGTAAGTGTCTGTAGAATGCATCTTTGATATTCATCACATCGTCGCGATGAAGATGGATGCCATGCGAGAGACGGTGCTCAATGCCGTTTAGAGATCGGATGAGGCCTTCGCGGGCGAGCTTCAACACCACACCCCTCTTCAGGCCCAATACGAGATCCGCTTCAGCGCGTTTCATATAGCTGGCACGCTTGCCATCTCTTTCAGCAATCCACCGAGTTAATGACTCGCGCGTAATCCAGCACTCAGTCCCATTTCCACTCCGGCATTTGACGAGGATGCCCCTCAACCTTGGGGGTCACCCAAATCCGGCCATAGAGGGTCAGCTGAAAACCGGCCATAGAGAATGACCTGAGACATGAACTGCAACTGGGGAAGTTAGCCTCGGTTGGCATGGGTAATGTCTTGGATAAAACGAAGCAAGAACAGGTGATTGCGCTGGGGCGGCTTGGTTGGTCGCTACGGCGGATCGAGGAGGCGACGGGTGTCCGTCGCGAGACGGCTGGCGGGTATCTGCGGTCAGCCGGAGTGGCACTTCGTGCCCCAGGTGGCTGGGGCCGCAAACCACCAAAACCGGCCATAGAAGTGACCACCGGCTCCGGCGGTCCAAAGCCGGAGGAAAATTCAAAACCGGCCAACGAAGTGACCACCGGCTTTTTGCAGCCGAAGACGGCGCAAGAGGCGGATCGCAAGCGCACGGCAAGTGCCAGTGAAGTGTACCGCGAGATTATCCTGCAAGAACTATCGCGGGGCCGCAACGCGATGGGTATCTGGCAGGATTTGGTAGACCGGCACGGGTTCGCCGGCGGCTACCAGAGCGTCAAGCGTCTGGTGCGCACGCTGCGCGGAGCCGCATCGCCGGAAGCGCGAGTGATCATCGAGACGCGGCTTGGTGAAGAGTGCCAGGTTGATTTCGGCACCGGCCCCATGGTGCGCGATCCTGACAGTGGCAAGTACCGGCGCACGCGGCTGTTCGTGTTGACGCTGGGCTGCAGTCGCAAGTGTGTTCGTCTGCTGGTCTTCAAATCGAGTACGCGGGTGTGGGCCGAGCTTCACGAGAAGGCATTTCGCCGGCTTGGCGGATCTCCGCGTGTCGTCGTGCTGGACAACCTTCGCGAGGGCGTGTTGTCTCCGGACTTCTACGATCCGGGCTTGAATCCCTTGTATCGCGATGTCCTGGCGCACTACGGTGTGACGGCGCTTCCTTGCAAGGTGCGCGATCCGGATCGAAAGGGAAAAGTCGAGTCCGGAGTCAACCATGCGCAGATGACGCCGCTGAAAGGCAAGAAGTTCGAGAGCCTGGAAGAGGCGCAGGCGTATCTGGACCACTGGGAAGATAACTGGGCCGACAAGCGCATCCACGGCCGCACCAAGCGGCAGGTGGCGGCGATGTTCGCCGAAGAGAAGCCGTTCCTGCAGGCGCTGCCGCTGGAGCCGTTTCGTTACTACCAGTACGGCGTGCGCACGGTGCACCTGGATGGCTGCGTCGAGGTGGAAGCGGCTTACTACGGCGCTCCGCCGGGCTGGATCGGACGCGAGGTCGATGTGCAATGGGATGCGATGTACGTGCGGCTGCTGGATCCGCACACCGGCGAGCTGCTGCGCGAGCATCTGGGCGGCAAGCGTGGCGGGCACCGCATCCGCGATGAGGATCGCCCGCGTCGTACACCGCCGCGTTTGCTGCAGCTGCTGGCGCGTGCGCACAGGTCCGGCCCCAGTATCGGCGCGGTCTGCGATGCCATCCATGCTCGCCAGGGCGAACTCGGAACCCGCCGCATCCAAGGCATGCTCTCGCTTACCAAACAGTACGGCAGCGCTACTTGCGATCAGGCCTGCCGTGCGGCTCTGGAACTGGGCGTGAGCGAGTACCAATTCGTGCGCCGCTATCTGGAGCGCAGCCAGCAAGCCCCTCTGAGCCTGAAGCAAATCGACCCACTTATCCGCGAACTAACTCAGTATCGCGACGTGATCCAACAACGAATCCAATTCGAGGAAACCCAATCATGAACCTGATAGAACTCAACCGTTCCTTGGTGCAACTGCGCCTGAGCGGCATGGCCGCGGTGATGGAAACCCGCTTGCATCAAGCACAATCGGAGAACATGGTCCCCATCGACCTCATCTCAACACTGGTCTCCGATGAGCTTGTCTGCCGCGGCAAGCGACTGCTGGAGCGGCGCCATAAACAGGCGCAGTTCCGCGATGCCGAAAGACGACTCGACAACTTCGACTTTCAGTTCAACCCCAAGATGAATCGCAAACTGGTCTTCGATCTGGCTACAGCGGGCTGGGTCGGCCGACGCGAAGATGCCTTGTTTCTCGGACCGCCTGGGAGCGGCAAGAGCCACTGCGCCCAGGCCATCGGGCACGCCGTCATCCAGCAGGGATACCGCGTGCTCTATCGCGAAGCCCACGCCTTGCTGGAAGAACTGGCCGACGCCACGCTCGATGGCAAGCGCAGGGAGCACATGGAACTGCTCACCACCGTGCCGTTGCTCGTCATCGATGACTTAGGAATGCGCAAGCTGCCGCTGACCGCCGCCGAAGAACTGCTGGAGATCATCATGCGCCGCTATGAACGCGCCAGCACTCTTCTGACCTCAAACAGACCAGTAGACGACTGGGGCAAACTGCTGGGCGACAGCGCCGCCGTCACCGCCATGCTGGACCGCCTGCTGCATCACGGACACCTGCTCAAGTGCGGTCCACGCAGTTGGCGCACCAAAGGCAGCGGCCCGGAGGAAGGCAAATGACAAAAGCAAAGGCAAAGGCAAAAGCAAAGGCAAAGGCAAAAGCAAAAGCGATATGGAAGCCGGGCAAAGAACGCCCGGCGGCGTCGCGACTCGGGATCCAGAAGCCTCGACGCCGGAGCCTCACCATCGGAATCTCTCCAAAAACACGAAGCCCTCTGCCGGCCAGCCCATCAGGCCAACCGCAGAGGGTCTCGCGTCACCGATTCCTACGGAGCCAGCCCCGTGCCATCGGCCCTGGATCACTCCGCAAGGCGCGACCCCGGCAGAGCGAATACAACCTTAACACGCATCCAGGTATCTTGAATATCAGGGCAATATCCGGCGGCATCAACCGCGCCTTGCCCAAACACACTGCGACAGCGTAAAACAATCAAGTCTCAGGCCAATCCCTATGGCCGGTTTTGAAGTGACCACGTATGGCCGGTTTTAAGGTGACCACCGAGGCCCTCAATGCTCCCCCATGCACAAGAGCTTTAACAGATCTGGTGCCTATCACCCTGCCAGCCTCTGCGGCCACGATCCATTGAGAGTCAAGATGCCGGTGTCCACGTCTCGATCCTTTCCAATGGCGCGCAATAAAGTCTTCGAAGGCGTCGTGAAGAAACCCTGATTCCGCACGTGTAAACACGACAGTCATCTTCTTGTGTAATTTCCCAAATGTATCTTCGATGCTGCGAGTCGTTGGTGCTGTGATGTCTCCGGGAGCCATTCGCCGTAACATTTCATGAAAGGACTGGGGCCAGTTGGCTAATAACCCCGTCGCAGTCTTGCTCGTCCGAATTGCAGCGTCCAGGCTCGACGCAAATCGGCTGTGATGCATGAAGCCCGCGTTCTCTTCTTGAGTCGATCCGAGGTAAGCGATGATGCGCAACAATGGATCCAGATGCAGTTCGATTAGGGCAGAAGGGAATTCTGCGGCAGTCATATCAGCTTCGGCCGCCTCGAAGGGGAGGCCGGCAGCGCGATAGATTGTGGCATTAATTGCCACCAAGCCTGAGTCCGCAGGCTCACTCGCGACCGTCCTCAAATCGAACTGGCAATAACATTGATGGAGACTGGGCCTCTGCCAGCGGAGTCTTCGTCCGCACTTCGGACAGTGGTGGACAAGCACGCAGCGATGGATCGGACAAGCGCAAACCAAACCGAGGTCCCAAACGCCCCACACCGCGGCGTGTTCGCTGAGACACTTTGGACATAGTCGGGGGAATCCGTAATTGAGCCGATCCCCACCGATCGATTGACCAAAGAATGATGTCGGTCCATACTGCCCCTTAACATTGGTCTGCTTATAGCACAGGCGTCGCCACTCGGATGCCTCCAGGCGCAGCGCATAGGCAATTTGCTCCGTATTGTCGCCCCGTTCCAAACCCAGCATTTGAGTCAACCCTAAGAGCTCACCAAGAGCGCTGACACTCGTGCTGTATATTTGCGCTACCCTGCCGATGTATCCGCGAGCACTCTCAATTACTAAAGGGTCAACACGAAAAGGGAGGCGGCCCAGGCCGATGATCTTGGAGCCCGATGGGTTTGGTAATGATTGAGTCATGCATGTAGCTCGACACGTTCTACCCTGCGCCTATTTGGGGCCGACGGAATAGCTCCTGTCCCACTCGGCAACCGAACTCCAGGTGCCCTTTCCATGTCAAAGTTTTCGAAAAAGGGATTGGGGCTATCAAGACGTTCTGCCCAGACATTCACCGCATAGGATTGTGCGAGAGTCTCCGTCGTGATCTGTTTCCGTGGATGAGAGCTGGCGATTCGTGCCGCTCCGCGAAGGATCTTCATGGTGTAGCCAATCAGCCCGAATGAGCCGTAGTGCATACGGAAAGCCATCTCAACATCCGAGAGTTCCGGCATCGTAAACTCGGGAAGCTGTTCCTGAACAGCCCGAAGAAACGCTCGATAGACTGTGCGTTCCTCTTTGTTGTCCCAGCGAAATGCGCCCACTCGGACGGTGGCGCCAAATCGACGGCGCAACTGCTCGTTCTGTCTGAGCACCTCCAAACAGCGGTCGAGTCCCAGCACGACGATGGCAAGCTTTGCTTCCTCGACCTGCTCCTTCAGCCAGTCTGCAACGTCGTTGGGAATATTCACCTGGCGAACATCGACAAAATGCTGAAACTCGTCCAGAGCAAGGAGCCGCACGCGACAACGCTTGAGCAATTCGCGGAGCCGGATACTCTTGCTGACCGTGTTTCCTCGCGTCCATAGCGGATCGCCCAATTGATACAGAAGTGTTTCGGCAAGGCTCTTTACCGTAGGCCGTGCGGGAACCTTGGCAAGCAGCACCGGCTGCTCAACGCCCCAAGTGTGATCCACCCGGGGATGCAGGTTCGCAAAATAAGAAATGATGGTTGTCTTGCCGCTGCCGCTTTCGCCAACAATGGGACAGCACGCTGGTTCGGCGGTTGTGCCAAAGCTGTCGAAGCACTCCTGAATACGCCGAACTGCGGTCGTGAACAATGGATACTTGACCAATACCCGCTCGGAACAGTCCATCATTTCATGCTTCCTCCGCAGCGAACGCGACCCTTTCCGCACTCGCAATGACAGGGGGCGGATGCGGCAGGTCGAAACCTGCTTCATACACGGGAAGGTCTTCGTCGTCCTGAAAGAAGCTGGGCGCGATTGCATTCGGAGTCGTTCCAACAACGGACACGTCTTTCGGAGGAACGAGTCGAATTCCAGGGTTCTCCAAGGTCTCTGTTGTGGATAGTTGCGGGGAGGGTTCTGACAAGAAGCGCGCATGGCGTTTGCGGCCACGAGTCGATTTGCGGTGGAAGTCGCGATCGATAAATGCGCGAATTTCGGCCTTAGCCTGCGCCAGCGCCAAGGTATCCGTTCGGGCATTCAGCCGCTCCAGGGCATAACGGCGAATGACCTTGTGCTGCCACAGCGAGAGCCGAGTGGCATAAGCTTGATTCAGTGCGGGAACCTGAATGTAGTTACCCTTGCGCTGGTCCAGAACGTTGATATGGCCCAAATCGCTCGGATCGAATGTCAGTTCGGCCTTGAAGGTGGATCCCATTCCGCGCCGCATTTCGCCGAGTTCGAAACTGTTGTACTTGAGCCCCTCCAGTTCTATTCCGTAATGAAAGACAACCCTCTGTGCTCTCATGCCGAGAACAACATCCAATGCAGCAGCGTTCGGCGGCAGGGGAGGCGGCAGGCCGATGGTTTCGGCGCGCCATTTCTCTGCCGGCAGTTCCTGAATGCCCCGATGCGGGGTTTGCAGGTATACGTCGATGATCCATTTGTGAAGGATCTCCCGGAAGGTGCTAAGCAGAACGACAGCGTGCTTGGTGGGGTCGTAATCGTCGCGCTCCAGAATGCCGCTGAATGTTGTCCCGGGCACGCCATGCATGAGATCGCGGTTCATGGTTCCCTGGAACCGCTCAAGCGTCCCTTTGTACCATGGCACCAGCACCTTTGCATACTGGATATCTGTGCCGATCTGCAAGCAGGCATGCTCAAAATGCGTCGAATGGAACTCCGGAGGATTATCGACGACTACCAGTTCCGGAAGGCCGTGGCACTCCCACTGATTCTTGATCGAGGGAAAGTCGCGTGACACATAGGTCTTGGGAAGAATCGCATGCTTCAGACATCGCATCACTGCCAGGCAACTCGGCGGCTCGAAACCGGTATAGAAGCCCATTGGGCATCGGGTGTATTCATCGAGGGCCGTGGTAATTGTCGGCCTCCCCAATGGCAACATGCTGTCATCATCCACGACGATCATGTCGGCGGGAGTGTGATCCATCACGACACGCTGAAGAGCGCGAGATGTGGAGGGTCCAGCCATCGACACACGAAAATCCATATCGGCGCGCCGTTTCCCGTAGCGCGCCAGTGTCAATTCAAATGGAGTCTTGCGTGCTATCTCGCGGTAGACCGTTCTCCGGCTTGGGGAAGGAAGCCTGCTGTCCACGAGGCGGAATCCGTTTTCATCGTTTACGCGGCGTAGGATTTCCAAGTGCACTTCAGGAACGCGCTTGCGCTCCGGCGTCATGTACAACTCAGTGATCACCTGGTCGCTGATTGCTTTGACTTCCGGAGGCATTCGAGAAGTGCGGTTGCCGCGTTCGGCGTACTGGAAAATGATCGCGCGTATGTCCCGGCCCGCCGACACCCATTTGCGATAGTCCCGGCATACCGTACGCCAACTGGGTGGTTTTTCATCGTTGACTTGTTTCGAGAGGGTGCCGATGAGAGGCTCTATGGTTCTTTGGGCGATGGCGATCGGCTGACGCCGATCGAGTTCTTTGAGATATTGAACACGGACCTGCGCCAGCGCAACCAGTTCGGAGGGATATGCAGAAATATCTCGCTCCAACTTTCCGGCCAGTTTATGCGCTGCCGGACATGAGGCGTCGACTTTCGAAATGAAGGACAGTTTTCCGGTGGCGAACAGGTCGAGCAGTTCGCTCTCTGCGAATGTACGCCATTCTCCCGTAGCGGCGTTTTCAAGCTGCCATTTGGCCTCAGGCAACCGACGAAGGAACTGAAACTCGTTCGGCCCAATCCTTACGGATTGCCCTCTTCTAAATGCGAAATGCGACATCCCCGCTCCCTGCGCAGTTCGGCGGCTGCGCGCCCTGTTGAGGGGAAGGCCAGACCTGCGGCCCGATGGGTGTACAGCTTACTTCCGAATCCAGCGTGACCGGCTCCCACCAGTTCACGTGTAGCGTGCCATCCAGAACTGTCCGAAGCACGCTCTGAATGGGAATTTGGTGGAGTTCGCACAACGTGCGCAGACAATGTCTTGAAGTGGAAGCAAATGCTCGTCGGATTTTCTCGCGCTCAATGGGAGCGACCTGCGCGCATCTATAGCGCAAGATCACTGCGACGTTGCTGAAGCGCGGCTCGGCACAGATTTCGGCTTTTCGCCACACACGAAAGTGATAGCCGTGCTCATCGAGAAGTTCGCGAATCAGAGTAAACCGCTCCTGATTGGCAGGCAGGTCAGCCTCGGCGTCGTCCTTGATCTCGACGACTTCCCGGTGCGAACCCCACGCCACCAAAATGTCTGGCGTATATCGATGTCTTACTCCGTCGAGGTGGTAGTCCAGATGGAACGGTTGTTCTTGCCAATCATTAGTCCGTCCAGTCGCCAGTAGTACTTGAAATGCCCGGAGCTCATTCTGCGATTCGGCGTGACGTGATCGGCCGCTGAAAACGTCGGCAACTTTCCCTTGTACTCCAGCTTTGGACCGGCTCACCGGCTTTCGCGCTCGTTCCAGATAACGGAAATCGACAGCTTCGGCGAAACCGTGAGATGAGTGAAACGTGATTTGGCTGCGTCGAAGGCCCGGGTCGCTCAGTCCGTACATTTTGCCCTCCATCCACCAAAGCAAAAGTCGCGTCGTGCTTACCCATCGATCCATCCTACAATAGGATTGACATATCCTTTGAAAGGAAGTACAACATACGTCAAAAGGAATGTCAACAGAAAAGGTCATCAGCCATGCCCAGGGAAGCGCGCAATATCTATAGTTGGATCGGAAACCGAATCCGAGAACTGAGGACAGGTTGGGGAGGCGCCGGTATCAGCCAGGAGGAACTGGCGGAAGCAATAGGGACCACAGCCAACACCATTTCCCGGTGGGAGACGGCGACCTATAAGCCATCCATCTTGGATATGGACATGCTGGCTCAGTTCTTCAAGGTGCCCATCAGCGCGTTTTTCCCAGCGATACAGCCATCTTCTCAGATCAATGCCTTGCTCACTGCCACGCGTGGGCTCGACGACAACGATCTGGAAGAGGTGACGCTCTACGCCCTGTTCAGAAGAGCGCGCCAACCAAAATCTCGCAAGTAATCAACACCCATTCCAACGAAAGCAGCAGGTCGCAGTTGCTCGCGTTCTGTGTCGTTAATTGCGTCACTTTGTGTCACGAATCCTGTCACGAATGTCATCAATTGCGTCAACCTACACTTTTTCCCGCACATTCTAAACCAGTTGAGGATACTTCATGAAACCATCGAAACTCTATGAGGCGCTTCATGCGCTCATTGGCGAACGTGTGCCCCTGCACATCTGGGGTGCATGCGGAGTTGGCAAGTCGCAGATCGTCGCTCAGGTGGCCAACGATCTCGACTACGACTTTCTCGACGTGCGCGCTGTGCAGCTTGACCCGGTAGATCTCCGGGGGCTGCCCCGGATTGTCGAGGGTCAAACGGAATGGGTGCCTCCCAAGTTTCTCCCCACCACAGGCAAGGGCATCCTCTTCCTTGATGAACTGACCTCCGCGCCACAGATGACCCAGGCGGGCTGCTATCAACTGGTGCTCGACCGCAAACTCGGCGAGTATGTGCTGCCCGATGGCTGGGTTGTCATCGCAGCCGGGAATCCGGCCTCCGAGCGTGGCGTCCATTTCGCGATGCCACGACCGCTTCGCAACCGGTTCGTGCATCTGGACCTTGAACCCGATCTCGACGACTGGTGCAGGTGGGCGGTCAAGGCTCAGGTCCGTCCCGAGATCATCGCTTTCCTCCGCTTCAAGCCCGAGCTTCTGCATACCTCGGACGCGACCTCGGACGCCAACGCGTGGCCTACTCCGCGTTCCTGGGAGATGGCCTCACAGGTGCTTTGCGGTATCGCCCGTCGTCAGAAGACGCAGTTTCTCTCGGGGACCAGCGAGTTTGAGGCGCAGCTCCTGGATGGAACGGTGGGTTCGGCAGCGGCATCGGAACTTGTCGCTTTCATCCGCCTGTTTCGCCAATTGCCTTCGATCGACGAGATCCTTCTGAACCCCGCGACGGCGCCGCTTCCCACGGAGCCTTCCGCGCAAATCGCCATTGCTACAGCCCTGGGAAGGGCCATGAGCGACACCTCGGTAGGGAGAGGAATCGCGTACCTCGACCGAATGCCAACCGAAATGCGGGTGATGGCAATGCGCGACGCGGCGGCGCGGGACACCGCCATAACCCACACTCCAGAATTCGTTCGCTTCGGAGTGGAATGCCGGGAGGCCATCCAATGATTACAGAAAAGGCAATGCTCGCCGCCGTCCACATCAGCATCTGGACGGCCGTCAAACACGATCGCAAGGTCAGCCGCGATGTCGCGGATCAACATGGGGCTCACCATTGCGCAGGTCGCTACAACAAGCAACTGTTACGCGGCGCCGACAAGCTGGACGAACTACGCACACTTGCCGGCCAAATCCGGCAGTATTTCTACAAGATCACGCTGCCGTGGTCTGACGAAGGGTTTCGTCTGCTGCCGGCGAACTTCTACTTCGATCTCACGGCGCGGATGCGCAAGTTCGAGGCCGGATTTGAACAGGGCGTCGAGAGCTTCCTCCGCGTCTATCCGCAGTACATCGAGCAAGTCAGACCAGAGTTAAACGGGCTCTTCCGGGAGGAAGACTATCCCTCCGCGGAAAAGCTGCGGAAGAAGTTCGGCGTCAAACTCGAAGTCCTGCCCATCCCCTCCGGCGCCGACTTCCGCGTCCAGATGTCGGCCGAGGAGCAGGCGCGTGTTTCACGTGAGATCGATGCCAACGTCCGCGAATCATTGATGCGCGGAACCGAAGATCTGTGGAAGCGGCTATCTGGAAGACCCAATGGCGCGAGCGGAAGCTGTCAAGCTCGTAGAGAAAGCGATCGCTGACTTCCGAGATCATTTGAAACTGCCGAGTGTGGCAACAGCTGTAGCGGGGCTGCTTAACCTCTTCACAGAACACGCCTGGTCCGAGGCTGTGACCCTTACATTCCGGCTAGAAGATGCGTTCCGATAGTTTGCACAAGGTTCGGAATAAGCGTTGCATTTCTCCTGAGTCGGTATTGAAGTGCTGAGTCGTACCGTCCCATAAGTGAAATGGCAACGATCGCAGTGGATGCGCTTAGTACACGGTTGCTTTTCACAGATTCAGATTTGTCCCTAGCAGCGTGCAACTGGCCGCCCTTGGCCAGACAGGATGCAAAGGAACGTGAGCTTTCGGTAACGCTGCGTATTTGAATCGACTAGGCTGAACAGAAGGGAATTCACCTCTCCTCCTTCAGGTTCCGCCTCACGATGGAACTTTTCGGTTTGGAAGACTTTGCTCACCATTCGGGACTGCAGGGGACTTGTATTCCCAAGTCTCCGAAGAGGCATCTAGAGCCAGCTAGTTGCAGTGACGTACCACGTGCCAAGCTCGGCGTGATAGCATCTTTCGCATCCCCCAATAGCGTTCTGGTGCGCAGCCAGGCGGTTACTTTATTTGTGCTTAGTGCTTGCGAGGAAACAACCTCGCGTAGGACGGACCGACAGAGGAGGTAGAACGATGCCCAGCGGGAAAAGTGCTTCATTTGGAGCGGTTCTTTTTACTGCGTTCCCAGCCATTGCCCTTTTCTTTGCAGTTACTTTGAACGGGCAACAGCGGCAGGCGCTTCCTACACGATTATCGGCGCCGACAGGCATAAAGGCAGTCGGACGCCTTCCCGGTTCGCAGCGATTGAACCTGGCCATAACCTTGCCGTTACGCAACCAGGAGGAACTCCAAAGCTTGTTGCACGATCTCTATGACCCGGCAAATCCCAATTACCGCCATTTCTTAACGGTTGAGCAGTTTACTGAGCGATTTGGGCCAACAACGGATGACCACGAGAGGGTTGCAAGCTTCGCCAGATCGAGTGGGCTAACGGTTACCCACACAGCTCCCAATCGGCTGGTGCTGAATGTGAGCGGCACGGTCGCAGATGTCGAGCGAGCATTCCATGTGACCATGCAGGTTTACCAGCATCCGACGGAACCACGCACGTTTTACGCACCTGACGTGGAGCCATCTCTCGATTCGAGCATCCCTGTCCAGGGAGTCCAAGGATTGAGCACCTTCTCATTGCCTCATCCTGTGAACCGGACGTTCGCTCCACTCGACACAGCAACTCCCCAGGGGTCGGCTCTTGGAAGTGCCCCGGGGGGACTATACCTCGGGAGCGATCTCCGGGCAGCCTACGCACCTGGGGTTACCCTCGACGGGACGGGCCAGATCGTCGGTTTATTCGAGATGCAGGGATATAATCTTAGCGACGTCCAAACGACATTTAGCAATGCAAAACAGACACTGAAGGTTCCAATTACTAATGTAATACTCGATAGCCTTCCTACCCAATGGCCGTCGGATTTAGAGGATACCGAACCTGTTATGGACATTGTTGCGGCGGCCTCAATGGCTCCCAATTTATCCTCATTGTTAGTCTATGAGGGAGATTCCGATGTTGATATTCTTAATCAAATGGCGGCGGACAACGCGGCAAAAGAAATAAGCATTTCCTGGACCTGGGATGCTGACCCAAGCTCCGCAGAACCAATCTTCAAAGAGCTTGCCGCTCAGGGCCAGAGCGTGTTTGCTTCATCCGGGGATAATGGAGCATATGGAACCGACCTGTATCCGGCCTCAGATCCTTTTGTTACCACTGTGGGTGGGACCGTCCTTTCGACTACAGTGCCCGGTGGCGCGTGGGCAGCGGAGACGGCAGGGACATCCAGCGGAGGTGGAATTACAAGTTATCCGATTCAATCGGATCAGACTCCCCTGATCAACTCTCAGAATCAAGGTTCGACAACATATCGCAACGTACCCGATGTCGCCGCTAACGCGACAGGCTTTTATGTGTGTTCCAACGGAGGTACATGCGGCGGGAGTGGCGGCACGAGCCTTGCGACACCGCTTTGGGCTGGGTTTACAGCTTTGGCTAATCAGAATGCCGATGGAACCACAATCGGCTTCCTGAATCCAATTATCTACCAACTGGCCCAAGGATCGAATTACTCGAGTGATTTTCACGACATCACGAGTGGTAACAATTTCACGGCGTCGAGTCCAAGTCTCTACTCAGCGGTGACCGGTTACGATCTGGTGACAGGATTGGGTTCGCCCTATGGGCAGAACTTGATCAACGCGCTTGCTCCCGTCAGCTCTGGGCCGAACTTCACACTTGCTTCTTCGCCTAGCACGATCAGCATCACACCGGGCAGTCAAGGGTCCAGCACAATTAGTGTCAACGCCTTGAATGGGTATACCGGATCTGTTACGTTGAGCGCTACAGTGCTCGGCCAAACAGCGGGCGTGACAGTCGGATTGTCACAAACCTCCGTTACAGGGCCTGGAAACACGACTCTAGATGTTTCGTTGGCCAACACAGCCATAAGCTCACCGGTGCTCATTCAGATATCCGGCACGGGGGGAGGGTTGGCCCACATCACAGTAGTGAAAGTCACTGTGGAGATGTCCGATCTCGTGGAAACAGCAGTCAGCACCACGCCCACGCTGCTTACTGCAGGCGGTAGTTTTTCGGTCACTGACAGTGTTCAGAACAATGGAATTGCCTCTGCAGGTTCTTCTGTTACGGGATACTATCTGTCAGCCACGACGACAAAAACAGCCAGCAGCCTCTCTCTTGGAAGCAGAACAGTACCGGCATTAGCAGTTGGTGGTGTTTCGACAGGTTCAGCGACAGTGACTGTACCTTCTTCGATCTGGCCGCGTACGCCTTATTTTCTCTTGGCCTGCGCCAACGATACCGGCACAGTCGTTGAGGCAAATTCCAGCAACTGTATCGCTTCAAGTTCGTCTGGGACCTCCAGCGCGGCAGCGCCACCGGGAACAGTCACAACCTTGTCCATCACCTCCGGTGGCAGTCCCGTCGGTTCGGTCAATCAAGGAAGCATGGTGACGTTGACGGCAACAGTGGTAAATGGAACCTCACCGGTGACCACCGGTCAAGTGAATTTCTGCGATGCAACGGCGCCACTCTGTTCAGCCATTCATTTGATCGGGACTGCGCAGTTGACGAGCACGGGAAACGCGAGCCTTACGTTTGTTCCCAGCATCGGAAGCCACAGCTACAAGGCGGTCTTCAGGGGCGTCATCAACGCTGGCGGGAGTTTCTCCAGCCCGTTGGCGCTGACGGTAGCCGGAAAGTACACGACCCAGACAACGATTGCTCAGAGCGGGTCTGTGGGTGACTACACACTATTGGCCACGGTCACGGGAACCAACTGGGCTTCGCCGACCGGAGAGATATCTATTCTGGATACCAGTAACGGAAACTCGGTTCTGGGCACCGCAGCACTTTCCGCCGGCACGTCAGTGCTAAATTGGACGAGTTCACAAACGCCAGCTGCGAGCCCGTCTAAAACCTATCCGTACCAAGTTGCCGTTGGGGATTTCAACGGAGACGGCATCCCTGACTTGGCCATAGCGGATGGATTTTGCACCGTGACGATCCAACTTGGAATTGGTGACGGAACTTTTCGAACAGTTGCAAGGCCAACCGTGCCATGCAGTCCCAGTTCTATAGCTGTGGGCGACTTTAACGGGGACGGAAACCTCGATCTGGCTGTCTCGACGCTGGACCCCTCGAATGCAAGCGGGTCTGTGACGATACTGCTCGGCAATGGTGACGGGACGTTTACTCTATCTGCATCTCATCCGGCGACTGACAGCTATCCGAATTTTATCGCGACGGGAGATTTTAACGGCGACGGAAAAGCTGATCTGGCGATTACAAGTTACAATCCGAATTATTGGTATGGGCCGGGAACAGTTAGAGTACTACTGGGAAATGGCGACGGAACTTTTAGCCAGGCAGGAAGTATCACTACAGATTACGCCCCGGATTCCATTGCGGTAGGCGACTTCAATGGGGATGGAAAGCAGGACCTCGCTGTATCCAACGGAGAACACTCCACGTTGACAGTTCTATTGGGTAATGGGGATGGGACCTTCACCGAGATATCAAATCCGCTCAGCGATAGCGGTGACTGCTCATGGAAGGTAGTAACCGCGGACTTTAATGGGGACGGCAAAGCAGATCTCGCACTGACGATTACCTCACCCTACAACGAAGTTATCGTATTGCTGGGCAACGGAGACGGGACTTTTACGGAAGGAGCGAGCATCAATTCCGGTGGATATTTCCCATCCGATCTCGCGCTAGGAGACTTTAACGGCGATGGCAAGGTGGACTTGGCTGTGTTGAATAACCTCAGCCAAACATTCACAATCCTATTAGGTAACGGAGACGGAACCTTCACGGCTGCGAGCTCAACTCCGTCTACAGGCTCGAGCACTTCCGAGACCAATTATCCTTATTTCTTTGCTGTGGGGGACTTTAATGCGGACGGCTCGACGGACTTAATTGTCCCTATCGGTGACAGCAACAATGCAACAGTTCTTTTGTCGGAATCAAGCTCCATAGCAAGTGCATCTGCGAGCGGAATCTCGCCGATCGGCACTGGGACGCACCAGGTTGAGGCAAGCTACCCAGGAAATAGCAATTACAGTTCTAGCGTATCGGTTACCACCGGGCTGCCCGCCGTGACCAAAACCACCCCGACGGTGACGGTGACGCCGTCGGCATCGAGCATCACGACAGCGCAGGCGTTGACGGTGACAGTAGCCGTCAGCGGCACTCCAACTCCGACCGGCGCAGTGACTCTATCAGGCGGAGGCTACACCTCCGCAGCGACAACACTTACCAGCGGCAGCGCCTCCATCAGTATCCCCGCCGGAAAGCTAGCTACGGGCAGCGACACACTGACAGCCACCTACACGCCCGATTCCAATAGCTCCTCGACCTACAACACTGCCACGGGCACCTCTTCGGCTGTGACGGTCACGCAGGCGATGACGACGCCGACGGTGACGGTGACGCCGTCCGCCTCAAGCATCACGACAGCGCAGGCGTTGACGGTGACAGTAGCCGTCAGCGGCGGCAGCGGCAACCCGACGCCGACCGGCCTGGTGACTCTATCGGGAGGAGGCTACACCTCAGCAGCCACAACACTCAGCAGCGGCAGCGCCTCCATCAGCATCCCCGCCGGATCGCTTGCTACGGGCAGCGACACGTTGACAGCCAGCTACACGGGCGACGCAACCTACGAGGTTGCCAGCGCGACTACCACCGTTACGGTCGAGCCGGTTTCTATCACTACAACGACGCCTTCGCCGGTAAGTCCCGGCAGCAGCACTACCTCATCCGTAACTCTAACCGGAAGCAGTAGCTACTCCGGCACGATGAATTTGAGCTGTTCGCTGGCCAGTTCTCCGGCTGGCGCACAGAGTCTTCCCACCTGCACGCTGAATCCGGCGAGCGTTACCCTCGCCTCCGGCGGCAGCGGAACATCGACGCTGACGGTGAATACGACGGCAGCTTCAACCACTGCTCTGGCGCGGCCAGCCGACCAGAACTTGTGGAAACTGGGTGGTGGAGGCGCGGTGTTCGCGGCATTGCTGCTCTTCGGCATCCCGTTCCGGCGCCGCCGCTGGACATTGATGCTGGCTCTGCTGCTGTTCGTTGCCGCGGCCGGGGCAATCGGTTGCGGCGGTGGTGGGGGCGGCGGTGGCGGAGGCGGTTCAAGTACCCCAGCGACGACCGCGGGAAGCTATGTGTTTACAGTGACTGGAACGGATTCAGCCAGCGCGAAGATCACGGCATCGTCGAACGTCTCCATCACTGTGCAGTAGCGCGGATCATTTTAGCGGCTTTTTGCCCTGGCGAATAGCCTGCGGGATTCCGTGATACCGGATCCTCGTTTTACGGGCATTTGACTTGGCTCCCTGCCGATGGCCGAAGAGTATCCTTTTCGGCCATCAGGGATTCACCATAACTCTGCCGAATCGGGGAGCACACTTCGCGCCAGAGTCTCGCGATAGTTCCACGGCATCCATTCCGCAGGGCAGGCGGCCAGTTCCCGGGCGTGGCGCTGCAGCTCGACCAGGTAGTCGAAGGAGTTTACGCCACACAACTGGCAGGTGTGGATCAGGCTCATGAACAGATAGCCGACCTGGGCGCCGTTCAGAGTGCGATAAAACAACGCGTTCTTGCGATGCAGCACAGCTCGCTTCAGCGATCTTTCGACGATGTTATTGTCCAGCGGGGCCCCGGCTTTGCGGAGGAACAACGTCAGGGGCTGCCAGTGCCGCAGCAGATAGGAGATTGCCTGGCCCAGTCCGGAGTTCGGCTCCGTCCTTCGCTCGGCTAACTGCGCCTCCAGCCACGCGTGCAGTCTGTCCATCACCAGCCGGCTGCATTCCTGATGAAGCCTCAGCCGCTCGTCCGGCGTCAGACCGCGCTCACGCGCTTCGGCATCGTGACCATACACCTGGCCCAACAGTTCCAGCACATAACGGCATTCGTTGGGGAAGTTCTCCGCGACCTCTACGAACTGCCGGCGTCCATGCGCAAGGCAGTTGGCCAGCAGGATTTCCACGCCCGCGGGCAGCTTCGGAACATTACGCGACAGCGCATCACACATCTGGATCGGGCTCGGCAGTTCCGCGCTCCGCTGTTTCAACACCTCTGCGAGGTTCTCGCCAGCATGACGGCCTCCAGTGAAGTAAAGCGCGATCTTCCTGCTCTGGTCGACAGATACGATGCCGCTGGTGAACACACCCGTGCGCTCGTCCTTTGGGTCGCGCTTCAGCATCAGCACGCGCATGCCGGTGTCGTCGTTATGGACTACCGTGCCTTGCGCCGCCTGCCGGATCAACTCATCTCGTGCCGGCTTGATCACCTGCGCTTCTTCCTCGACGATCTCCCACTGCGTGGCCGCCGGCAGCGGGATACCCAACTGGCTTTCCAGTTGTTCCAGCCGGTAGAACGGCGTCCCGGCGCCGTACTTGAGTTGAGCGATCATCGCCGCAGCCGTTTCATCGTACTTCTCCGGCCCCACGCCTTCCGGCTCCTGCGCCGTGAAGACTTGTCCGCAGGCCCCACAGCGCAGCCGCTCCAGTGAGTAGACTGTGGCTGCCAGCGGTGCCTGACCGACGATCCGCACCAGCACCTTTGGCTCCTTCTGCCCATACACGTTGCCTTTGCCGCACTCCGGACAGCGGTCCCCGTGACTCAGCTTTTGGTGCTTGATATCAACCCTCCGCGCACCTCCAAACGCCTCTGCTCCATTGCGGCCGTGCCCAGGAGGCGGTGGCGTATTGTCATCCACCTGTTGCCCTGTCTCTGAACCTTCCGGTTTCTCTACCACCTCGCTGGTCTTCTCCGTATTGCGCTGCCGCACCAACATCGCCGCCAGAGCATGCAGTGTGTCTTTGAGCTTGCCGTGATCGGACTCGCTCAACGGCGCTTCCCGCGCTCCGTCCAGCACCCGGTCCAGCTCCTCCAGGTTCACATCGATGCGGCGTCGGGCAGCCCTCATTGCACGCCTCCCAGCAGTTCACGAAAACGCTTCGTCAACGGATATCCCAGAACCTCCTTGATCGACCGGTTCGGAACGTAGCTGTTGGATTGCTTGCCTCTTCCAGTCGTCCTGCCCATCAGCACCCAGTTGGCCGCACGGTAACAGGTCCCGCGGAACCGTTCCGGATCGATGAACGTCTCCAGGAAGTAAATCGGATGACCGTACATCTGCTGCCAGTCGTCGGAGATCCGCGCCGCCATCCGGCCCAGGATATGTGAAGCCAGATGCTCGACCCGCACCCACGGCAGGATCAGGAAGCGCGTGTTGTAAGCGATAAAACGGATGCGGCTCCGTCGTGCCACTGCATCCCAGCCGATGTAGCGATCACGGCTGCCAAGATGGCGCGGAGCAGATGACCAGGCCAGGCACGCGATGGGACGGCCTTCAGCCCACACAACATACTTAAGGTGTTCGCCAACAGGCTGCTCATAGCCAAGGTAGTGATGTTCCTCCATCAGGCTGTTGAACAGCGGTTCCTGCGCGGTGCGCCGCACTTGCTCGAACTCGAGCGGTTGCAGTTTGCACAACGGATCTTCGATTTGAGTCTTATCGATCAGCACCGGCTCCGGCCGGGCTCTGTGCGCCAGCGGATTATGCCGCACGTAACTGACCGGCGGTAGTGTGATCTGGCCGGCCCGCTCCAGCATCAGAAGCATGCCGCGGCACACCATGTCGCGCAACGCGCCGTTCGACTGCCGCCACTGCCAGGCTTCACATACTCTGGCCGATAGCTTGCGGCGGCTTTCCTTCGGATACCGCTCGATCAGCGCGCGTATAGAGAGGAGGTCTTCCTCCCGTATCTCACGCCCGCGATATCTGAGCTCTGCCATTCGACAGCAGTATGAATCAGTTTTTCTTGGAACGCAAGGGGGTATGGGTGATTTTCTTGATTCTTATTTCAGCACGCTCACTCGCCGCCACATCGGCGCGGCGCGGACGCGCGAAACATCCCCCGCCACCATCAGCAACTGCGCTTCATAAGCCTCCAGCGGCTTCGCCGCTGAACTCGATTTAGGCCACCACGTGAACCGTCCCTTGGAGAGACGCTTCTGCGCAAGCCAGTACCCTTGGCCGTCATAGCTAAGCAGCCGAATCGACGTTCCTCTCCGGCTCCTGAAAACAAAAACACAACCCGTCATTGGGTCTTCACAGAGCTGGCCCTGGCAGACGCGAACCAAGGAATCTATCCCTTTGCGCCCGTCAACCGGCTCGATCGCCACCAGCACGCGCATCTGCGCCGTGATATGGATCATCGTTCCGCTTCCCGCCAAGCACGGAGAAGGCTTGCCCAGTCAGGTGTCGAGGAGCCTTTCCACTGAATCCGCATCTTGCTTCCTATCGAGGACTCGAACTCGATCACGCACTCCGAAATCGTCGCCGGATGAGAAGCGATCAGCTCGACAAACACCGGCGCGGCTGCCTTCTTTTGCGGGCCAGGAACTCCTTCGAGTCGCTTCTTCAGACCCATATAGTCCAGCCGCAGAGGATGAGCGACCGGATGCAGACCGTGCTCCCGCGCCAGTTCTACTGCGGCCTGCCAAAGCGTCTCAGGCAGCTTCGTCCGATGAGGTTGCGTGCTGCGAAACTCATCAAACCGTCGTTGCAATTGCGCGATTGGCTCAGGGATGGAGGATGCGTTTTTGTTGTTCAATGTCAGCCGACCTTGGCGACTGATTGAACGTAACAAGGTCAGCTAAATCGCGTCACGCACCCTTGCCGAAAACTCACAAAGGAACGCGAGTCGAGCGATGGTATTCGCAGCCGGTCGGATGACAGCCACAGCCCGCGCCGACATTGGTGCCCGGTTTCAAGCCCGACCGTGAAGCGTGGGTCTGGGGTTGGGGCGCCGGTTGAGGACCGCCTCTTCATTTCGCTGCGACCGTGCTCACGCTGATCCGATCCAACCGGAGGGCCTGGTCTTTCACAGAAGCGAGGGTTCTGTACCCTCGCTCGGCGAGAGCAACCATCGAAACGATCATCCAGGCGACCCAGTAGGAGAACTCTTCGAGGTCCGCGTTCTCGACAAGATCGAATTCCGCGCGATGAATGGCTTTCGACCGCAGTTTGTAGAGGGATTTGAGCCGTCGCTTGAATTTGAGGTAATCCTTGGGCTCTACGACGCCGTAGCCGGCGAAGGTCAAGAGAGTGGCGATTCCGCGGGCGTTCGCCTCGGTGATCTCGGTCTCCTCGATGGCGAAGAAACATTCGACGCAGGTCCACAGCTTGATGAACCGCATGACGGCATTCAGGTCGCCGTGGGCGTCGCCGAACCAATACAACGCGCGGACAATGGCATCCTGAACCTCAGTCCGCTGCCCTTCTTGGAGCAGGGCCATGATCCGGTCGAGGAAGCAGACTCGGCGCAGATAAGCAATCGACTCCCCGCTTAGCGGAAGGCTCTGCGCGCCCTCACTGCTGTTGATGAGACGAGGTTCCGCTCCCCCCTGTTCCCAGCACAGGATGGACCAGGCCGCCCGAGCGGATGAAGATGAGGCAAGCCTCACCTGCGATCGCCAGATCGCGCCTTTATAGAGAAGCGCACCGCAGACTGCGAGCAGCCCAACGGTCAGGACCGCACGATGTTCGAACTTTCGCAGCGCCACTGCTCGACTGCCTTCGCTCTTGCCGGTCAGCCAGAGTTTGTCCTGGAACAGCCCATACACCCAGTCGGGGCTGAGGATTCCACCGAGTTCGACTCCTTCGAGAAGCCTGCGATCGGCCTTGCATATTCTCATGCTGCCCAGATCGATGGCCTCCTGGTCGACGATATCGATTCCCTCGATTGCAATCAGAAGTTCGTGAACCTTCACTTTGGCGCGTAAAGCGCGCATCACATCGTCAGTAAATTCCTGGCCGCTCGGTTGCCGGGTGCTCAAGACCCAAGTGTTATAGCGCTCGAATACCTCCTCGGCGATTTCTTGGGGGGAACAGGCATCCCGAATCTCGGGAATTTCGGAGATCAGAGACGTGAGGCGGCGCAGCGCGGCGAGGCCGACGGTGGACAGCGGCCGGTCGCCTCGTTCGGTTTTTACCGTGGGATTTTCCGTCCATTCTTCTATCGTGGGCCGGGCGGGGAGAGCCCGGCTGGAGAAGAGAGTACTCACGTCCCGCTCGATGGTCCGCTTCTCTTTTGAAGTCATCACTCTTCAGTCTAGTGACTTGTCCCTGTGTATGATTGCTTGGAAGTGGGCGCTATGCTCGGAATATGGCGCATCGTGACTGGAATGAAAGCTACGCTGCGGGCGAGTTGCCCTGGGACACGGGAGAGCCGGAGACTGTTCATCGAGCGCGGTCCAGGGCATGCAGCAATCATAAATAGCGCACAGGCATTCTTGGGTAATGAGGCCGCTACGTGAGCTCCTTCCGAGTTGCGAAGAAGGCGAGTAAAGTGTATTGTCCGCCCTGCCTATCTAAAGGGGTGAAAGAGTTCAATCCTCTCAGCCATCGCGCTCAGATGTTCGGCGCCTTGGAGTCCAGGCGGCATGGGCGTCTGATTCATCTCGCGCCAATGGGCAGGCGAAGGCCATAGTGGCGTAAAGAGCGACTTGACACAGCGGCATTCAAACGGAATCGGCAGCATGGGAAAAGAGCACACCAATGCCAGATTCGGAATGGCGAGCACGATGATGTTCCCGGCTGCCTTTCCTCCTCCGATCAAGTCATGGATAACTCCAACCTGCATATGGGCAAAGCTTCTCTTCCCACTGATCGAAGCCACAACCGCGAACCGGCCGGGCTTTCTTCCTCCGTTCGCGCGAATTTCCTTCAGATAATCGCCACTCACGGGGCATTCAGCGCCAACAGAGTGTGATTCAATGATTGCGGTCTTGCCAGCCCAGGCGGCTACGATCCCACACTCTTCCTCGGTTAAATCGGAGAGAGCCCGTTGCTCGCGGCTCAAGGCAAGAAGCAACGGCTTGGCATGGACTTCAAGCTCGGACATCCAGCCGTTATTGCACGCTTCGCAGATCGCCCCGAGTCGGAAGGACTCAAGCTTAATCTCGCAGCGGATCTGCATATGCGTGCCGTCACCGAATTGCCGGTAGAGCGACATCGAAGCGTCGGGTTCGAATTCCTTGAGCATCCACCTTGCGAACACATGTTCGTTCGAGGGGCTCGAAGTTGTCGGGCCGCAGGCAAGGCAGTCCATGCAGATAGTCTATTCGACGCACCGTGTCGGCTCATCCGAATGCGCCCTCGCACTGGCAGATGAGTCGTTTCCTCAATCCGGCAAAGTGGTCGCGAGTTGCGCAGCCTTCCGCATCGCGACTCAGCCCTTCGTCCCGTCGGGATCGCGGGTCCAGAGCTTGACTGATTCCGGCACCAGATCGGGTCGAAACAGTTGGGCGTGTCCGCACTTGTTGCAGATCGCTATCATCCAGTAGAAATTGGCGCGATTAGTAGGTCGAATCTCGAACGCGGTGAGTCCGAGCTCGTGGGAGATGTCGAAGTTTTTCCGCGTATCCTCCGGGCCGTTGCGAAACACATACTCGCCCTGCCCACAAAAGGAGCAGCGATGGAGGAAGTTCAGCAAGATGGGCCTCCCTCCAGCTTGGATAACATCGACCAGATTCCTGAGCGCCTCGACCGTGAGCTCCGCGCTCTGGTAGCGCTCCAGCGGATCGAGGGTGATCATCCGGTCCAGCAGCTCGTGGACGAGTTCGTGCTCGCGGCGGTCGGCGAGACCTTTACCTAACATGTTACGTTCAGACCGGTGATCTTCGCGGTCGAAGACACGGCCGCCGCTCAGCATCCAGTGCAGCAGCTTCCCCAGCGAATAGACATCCGCCGCTGGCGTAACGTTTTCCATGCGCCCATCGCGCGCCTCCGGCGCCCCGAACCACCGCGCCGTGGCAACTTCCTGCGTCTCCGTAATGCGATCGTCGCCGTCATCAGGTCCGTTGAGCAGAAAGCTCAGACCAAAGTCGCCCACGATTGCGGTACCTGATTCGTTGCGGAGAATATTGGCCGGCTTCAAGTCGCGATGGATCACGCCAGCATGATGCGCGGCAGCGACGCCTTCGCACATCCCCAGGAAAATGCGCAGCGTTTCAACGACCGTGCCCAGAGGCAGAAGTTCGCGGTGCAGCGCCCCGAGTGAACAAAAGGGCGTCACAAAGTAGGGCAGGCCGCTCTCGTCTTCGCCGTGATCCTCAAGGCGAAGGATGTGGGGATTGTTCAGGCTGCCGAGTATCCGGATCTCCTGCTCGAAACGTGCGCGCCGCGCCGGAATGCGGTACTGCTCCGGGCGCATGATTTTTAGAACATATTTTCTGCCGTCCTTGGCTCCGACTCTCTCCACCAGATGGCACTCGCCCTGACCGCTTTTCGCAAAGGAGTGTCCCAGCCGTTTCCAGTCCCGGATGTTGCCAGCCATTGCTTGTCTCTCTCTCCTTAGCGCGAGCACCGATCTAAGGCACGTCCGCTCGCCAAAGCCGTCGCAAGCCGGTAAGACGTTATCCCAACCCTGTTATCAGCCAAGCAAGGCGTCAGACAGCTAAAGGCAAATATACGCTTTCAGCATACCAATCCCGGCCAACCCATCGCGCCGCCGGCCGGTCAACCTCGTCACTCGCCTCGCACCGGATATGAAGGGTGGCAAGAGGCAAAGAGTGCTGCCGTTCCTTGTCATTCGCACCACTCCGGCCGGATCTTCCAGCTCATCCCAGGTGGAAACACTTTATCGGTTGTAGTCCACATTGTTGTTCGCGGATCTGCTGTATTCATGCCCAATTCAGATACCTGCGACCACGAGGGCACCTTGTCCCCAGGCGTCAACTTGAAGAGCACGCGCAGGAGGAATTCCCGGGCGATGATTCCCATCTCATCTACCCGCTGGCGAATCAGCTGTTCATGTCCCTTGTCGAGAAGTGTCATGCCGCCATGGGCGAGTTCGCTTCGCAAGTCCGAGAGAGATGCTTTGCTTTCGGGAGGCTTGACAAAGAGGGCTTCGAGATACGGGTGCCCTGTCCCAAATGCTTCGGTAGCGACGGCCTTGGCTTTCACCTTCAGCCCCTTCACGCATTCGAAATACGCCTGCTCGACGAAATGGACCGAGTTGCTCGCGTAGAGTTCGGAAAACTTGTCTGCGATGCAAGTCGTGGCCTGCGCTCGCCGTTCCGCCTTGCTCGACCGCTCGGGTCTGGAGGCGCCCAGTTCTGCTCCGTCGAAGATGGCGACCGCCACACTTTCGAAGGCAACGTAGTAGCAAAGAAACCTTGTAAACGGATTGGTGGCGGAATTGCCCATGTTGTACCAATCGATTCCACCCGATAGCACGTTGCCATACTCGCCGTAAGGAAACTGCTTAAGGAGGGCATCGACGGTTCTTAGCTCATCGTGGGTGGGTTTGAGGAGGCCAGTGCCGCCCAGGATCATCCGATATTTGTTGCGCCAGCTGTAGGTGGCTCCGTATGGAAAGAACATCATGCTGATCAGCCAATTCAGCTGAGCTAAGCTCTGTTCGATTTCGCCGACCTCCCCCGACTTAAGGTCAAAGACTCCGTCGTAGATACGAGCGTTCAAGTGCGCCGGGTCTTCATCCGGCGGGCATTTCCAAATCAGGACATCGTTGCTTTCCGTGCCGGTCCACTCCCCCGGCAACTCCATGTTCGATCGCAGCGCGAACTCAATACACTTGTGCCCTGTCAGCCGAAGATACATGAGGACACCCTGAACATCGGGATCGTCGGAAAGCTCCAGGCATTCTTGGATCAAATGCTTCGCGTCGCCCGGATAAATCAGCGGCTTCCACTCTCCCAGCTTGTTGTATCGTCCCCCGAACTCTAGCTCGTAGAGCCTCTTTCCGTTCACCCGGTACTCGTTCGAACTTGGCCCCATCGACATCATCAAGAATGCCACCGGTGGGCCGAACTCGACGTTCATACCTCCGATGCCCTGGGGCGTCCGGAAGAAATCTGCGCTGCACCCCTGCGGGAAATGAACGCGAAGACCATTGAGTCCACCCATCTCTTCGTTGCTCAACAGCTCGAGTACGTCCAGCGAGCCGGGGAGTTTGATGTACTTAGGATTTTTGGCCGCGAGAGCGATTTCCTCGAAGTATCGACCGAGAAGGTCCTTTAGAAAACTCGTCAGATGCTCGAAAGCGGACTCTAATTCGGGGGCGGGACCAGTCTCGCTTTCAAACAACTCGGCTCGATAGCTCTTCTCAAAACGTGTCGCCACGGAATCGAATTGGCCACCGCGAAGGCGATTGGCGACAAACGCCAAGATCTCGGCGCCAGTGGGCTGAATCATGTTGGGATACGAGCCCGTGACCAAGCTGCGTAATGGGCTGATGTCGTAATGCTTGCTCTCCGCGCAGTTCACCAGATTCAAAAGGAGTTTGCGAGGGCCTGGGAACGAAGCGAGCTTCCGATAATTATCGAGAGTCGGCTGGAGAGCCGGTTGAGCGAGCTCGCGGCGGATAACCAGAAACTCGTCCTCGTACCCGTCATAGGATTGAATCCCGTCGACACGCACAAGCGTCAAAAGAAACTCGATACCGCCGCCTTTGCGGACCTTCTCAAACAGCTTGTCGAAGTCTGAAGCGTTTTTCGGTTGTTCCACATCCATGGTCTAGCCTTCTTCGCGATGCATTGACATTATGGTAATCGCCCAGAATTGGAGATCACGCGAAGGCGCAAGCTCACTACCGTAGCCCGCCCACGCCGCTCGCCGTCCGCGTGGTGGGCCTGTCTGCCTTGTCGACCACGGCGATGAAAGTGCACCGGTCAAAGAAGGTGAGTATCCAGAGAGAACTCAACTCCTTTTCGCTTGCGTCCTCGTAGCTCCTGAACCAATAGCGAAAAATATCAGACTCGCGCTCATGAAAGGTTCCCTCCAGCCAGAGATCTTCGGGCGCCGGATAACGGAGGACATCGGCAAAGACCCGAGAAGGATCGATCTGGCTCTCGATCCCGTGATGGTGGGAGAGGCCACAGACAATCTTCTTGATGATTCGAATTACCCGTTCATCCTTTCAGGGGTAGATCATGTGTCGGCCGACACCTTCAACTTGGACCGGCACTAGGCGTTCGTAAACATCCAAGACCCGCCGCTGCCCATCTTTGTGGGAGAAACTCGGCGCGGCTTTGGTGGTCCAAAGCTCTTTAACCGAATCATTCGGTTCGCCGGCCAATAAGAGGACAGTGCGGAAGTGGACTTCATCGTCTGACCATCCGCGATTGCAGGCGGGCACTCCGGTATGGTGATCAGCTGCAGGCGGGAGGTCTTCCGGGAATCCGGGTAAAGGCTCTTGGGCACGACATGGCCGCGCTCCAGCGGAACACCCGTGATTCCGCAGAAAGTGCAAACTCTATTTCGCCTGCGCATTTCTTGCTTATTATCGGGCATCGGGTTTGAGAATTGTCTGTGAGATCTGTTATGAAAACCTGATAACACTTTGACCATGCGACGCAGAATCGCCTGAATTGGGTCATTGCACGAAGGTTCCAGGCGATTTACTCGATTTCCGTGGACTCGGATGAGCCTCTGCGCAGCGTTCTGGGCGAAATGTCGTTAATCAGCAAATCAGCGTCAATTCTATTTGTCCGGCTGCAGTCCATTCCTAGGAGTCAGCGAGGGGTTCCAGCAGGTGTGGACCATTCCCTTGGAGTTTGGCCACTCGCCAGGCTTTCATTCCCTCGGCCGCATATGTTCGAACGAGATCAATCGGCAGATGTGAAGGCTCCGCAGATGCAAGCCATCGCTCATATTCCTTCGGTTCGATGATGAGTGGGCAACGGTTGTGAAACGGTTCCAGAACTTCGTTCGGATCCGTCGTAATGATACTGAAACTTTCAACAATGATCTCGTTTTTGTCTTCGTCCTGACCTTTCCATTTGTCCCAGATTCCTCCGAATGCGAAAAGGCAATCATCCGCGAGCGAAACTGCCCATGGCTTGCTAAGCCTCTTCTTCTCTTCCTCCTTGGTCAGTGACTCCCACTCGTAGAAAAAACTTGCTGGGATGAGGCAACGACGGTGCTTCCATGGCTCTCGCCAGGCGCCGCTGCTCTCAAGCTTATCTGAGCGCGCATTGATGGAACTGAAATTCGCCTTTGGTGTCTTGGACCAGTAAGGCACGAGACCCCACTTCATTAGTGCCAAAACACGCTCGCCAGTGTCGCGATCGAGCCGCACGACTGGCTGAATGCTATCCGGGGAAATGTTGTAGGAGGGCGCGAGGCGGGTACTGTTGATCTCGTAATATTCGTCGTTGAACACATCGGTGTTGTGGGTATGGAACCACTCTGCGATCCGCTGCTTGTCCGCTCTCCGACCGTATCGCCCGCACATGAACCGAGGCTACCACCTTACTGTCGGCCCACTCGATCCAAAATCATCCGCGCCAGGTTCACGCTGTCGGAGACCACGGCGGTGAGACGAGGAGAAGGGCGGCTTATATCCGGGTCGCGCGCGAGGCGAACGGCCGCTATGATCGCGGCGGCAATGACCAGTGTCGACTTCATTCGCGTCTGCTCTTGCATTTGCTCCGCCCAGGCCACCCGCTCGCGCGCAATGGCTCGCTTCATCTCGCCCATCAGTGCACCGCGGTTCGCACCGGTTTGGGACCAAGTTTGTACGAGAGATTTCCTTGGAAAATCTCGGATGGAAGGTAGTTCCTCTTCTCTCCGCAGAGCGGGCACTGTGCGGCAATCCACGAATCCGGCATGGTGCCTACCGGAGCCGGGATGTTCTCACCGCACTTCTTGCAGCGGATCGTGAAGTCACAGTGCCGAGTTTGCGGAAGTCTGAACACGAGTGCCAGTATAGGAGAACAAAAGACGAAACTACAATGTGGATTTCTCCGGAACTGAGCCCAGGCAGATCGTTGAGATGTGTCGAGACGGACGTAATCTCTCTCAATTCAGTGGTTTATGGCGGCGCGCGTTGATTCGCAAGCGGTCATATGGCGGTATAGAGGCCAAAGTGATCGGGCACCATGCGAATCCGGCCGATCAGCGACGAGACGTGGTTCGAGTCGCCGGGGCGGAAGATTCCGAGGCTAGCAATTCTGCCGCTGGGGACCGGCGAGTGCCGAGTCTGTGATTGCGGGTTGTGACAGACAACCTTGATCTGGAATCGTCGGCGGGGGTGCAGAGCCCAGGCCGAGAATTCAAATGGGGATAGACATCGAGGTCTACCAGAACCGAATCCCGCCCCCGATTCTCATAGGCTCCAGCTATTGAGCGGTTCGTGCCAAACCATGTTGTCGAGGATCCGCTGGCCTTCCCGCTCGATCCATTGTTCGGTGACCCAGCAGGCGGACACCAGCATGACCGCCAAGAGGCACCCGCCAACGGAGGTCACGATAACCTCTCGAATCGATGGCCGAGGCAAAGTGACTTTTGCACCGCAGGACGGGCAGACGTCATTCATACTCGATCCGTGAGCCTTCCCTGGTCCCGTTAGAACCTTCCATATCGCCGCGATAGCTTTCTTCGTCATCCGCATCTTGGCCCTCCTCTCCTTCTTCTTCATCGTCATCAGGTTCCCTGGTTCCCGCTGCCGCGTAGGCCGCGCGCTCACGTTTGTCCCGCCGGACATCAAGCAGTTGTTCTCCAACCGTGTGTTTCGGGGAAAAGCAGTATTGGACGTACGCCTCGAAGAGGGCCTGATTCGGAATGCCGCGCTTCAAGACATCGGCATGATGCTGCTTGTAAAGGCTCATCAGCGCTTCGGGCGTGATGGTGTAGGATCTCCGCTTGCCGCGGCTGGCGATGGATGCCTGGAGCCATCCCTGTTCAATCCAGAAGACGATCTCCGCTTTTCGGACTCGGAGCGCACTCGCAAGGCTCTCGACCGAAAACAAATCGCACCGGATCTCGCGCAAGCTGAGGTCGTTTCTGTTGAGCATGTTTCGGATCGCCTTCGGTGTTCGATTAACCTTCTTCGCCACCTCTTCGATCGATCGCTTCACAAGCTCCTCGCGAACGATCTCAAACTCCGTCTCGGTCCATCGCCGATGGTCTTGCTGCCCTTTGAGTCCGTGCTGGATGATGAAGCGCCAGCAGGCTTCTTTTGGCCGCCCGCTGTGACGCTGCAGGCGGACTACAAGCTGCTCAAGTTTGGATCCAGAAAGCACTTTGGCCTGAGCAGCCGTGGCCATGGCTTCCGCACTCCACTCTGGGGAGCGCTCCGGCAATTTGGGGAGAGTTGCCATACGCGCCTCGATGTTGATCTTTTGGTGGCCAAGAAGGTCATTTTCGAAAGTGGTTGAGTTTGCGGCACTGTCAGACCGGAGTGTCCTCGCTCGTTCTACCGACCTCTCGTCCAGCTAGCGACGGCCATTACTCCCTCTGGGGTAAACGTCGCTCCTGTGGTATTGAGGATCATTCCGTGCCGCCGGATCCCTGGGATCTCGTCCTGGTTCCCCTGGGACTCCGCATAAGGGGCCCTCTACCTGCTAAAGGCACCCCAGAAGGCGTTTTGTGGCAAACATGCGGAATTTTCTTGGGACGTAACGCCGAAAAGGTCGTCTATACTACGAGTTAACTGGTGGTCACTCCCCCCGTGCCCACACACGCGTATGCCGCCAAGAGGTCGTAGCTGGAAAGAGCTGACGTGGAGTTGGGCCTATTCGACCGGGCGCCCGGCTTCCGATCAGAAGTTGGAGGCCGCTGCCCACGCAGCATGGTCATACGCTTCCCTGTGCGCTTGGACGTACCTTAATGACCACGATGCCGCAGTCGATTTGATGGACCGCGCCGTTCATAATGCGTCTCAATACCTTGCCCGCCATAGCGATACTCCCGAACAAAAACTGACTGCACGAATCAAGAGCGTCATCCGGCGCCGCGCCACGCAGCTCGCCTCGAAGCGCAGCCGCGAATTGCCGTCTGGGTCGATGCGCGATATGGAGCAGCTTCATGTCGGCCATCCGGAGGCAGAACAGAGAGCCCATGCCAGACAGTTGTTTTCGCGCCTTTCGCCAACCGCACAATCGATTTTCGACTGGCGCTGGCTCGGATATTCGTGGCGAGAGATCGGTGGAAAACTAGAGATGGACCACAGCGCCGTACGTCGTGCATACTTTCAAGAACTGGGGTTGGTGCTCCGTAGTCTTTCCCCTCCTGGAGAGTCCCCAAAATGAGGCTGAGTTGGAGTTGGCCCTCGCGCGCCGAGGACCGTTTTGAATCATGGCTTGCGCAGCGCCACGAGGACCGAGTGCTTGCCGGCGAAACGACTCCTGTCGGTCCGTGCCCTGATGAAGCCTTCCTCCGGGATCTGGCCCGAAGAGCGAAGTGGATCGCGTTGTCAGACCCGAGAGTCGCTCACGCGGCGAACTGTCCCACGTGCATGAGCCGGCTGCTTGTCTTCCGGCAGGAAATTAGCTCGCGCAGGCGAAAACTGACGCTCGTAACCGCTGTAGTCCTCTGCTCAGTGGTCGCCGTTGCCGTCATCACGTTCGCTCGATATCAAATGCACCGGCAACTTCCATCTGCGAATGTGGCCGTTGTATCCGAAGCGGTAAACCTGTGGGATGCCGGTACGATCCGAGGCAACCAGCCAGGCTCACTGCAATCTGTGTTTTTGCCGGCTGCGGTGGTTAGGGTTACGATCATCCTTCCGCGCTTCAGCCCTCCGGGCCAATACGCCGTGGCCGTTACGCAGGATCAGAACGGAAATGGCGTCGTGGCCCAGAGAAGCGCGCCGGCGACGATCAATGGCGACCACGAATCAGTGTCGGTTGAACTGGACCTGCGGGCGGCCAAGGCGGGAGCGTATTTTCTAGCCACGACCCACGAGCAGGATCAAGCGTCGTACTACTATCCTTTGCAAATCAAGTAAGTAGCCCTCTACGGCCACTCAATTCCCGACTCCGTAGCAATCCAGGCATTTGTTTCGGAAACCGGCTCAAACACTCGATGAATGCGAATCCCCGTTGGCAGCAAATGAGGTTTGCGTGTGAGCAATTCAGTAGACGCTGGCTGATTTTTCGAGACTGATCGCGCCATAGAGTCTATAAGTAGTTGTTTTTACAATAGTTGTCGCACATTTTGGGGCGACCATAATTGGGAGCGTAATTGACCTGCTTGATGTGCGGATACCCGGCGCCCGGCTCTATGATCGAAGGCAACGCACACAGGGCCGCACCGCCCGCGTTGCCTGAAGGCACGGATTGAGCGTTACAATCCTGACATGCAAGCGATGACACCTGAGCTTATTGCTCTGCTTAAGGCTCGCGGTGAGCCTCTTGAAGTGGACCCACCGCATCTTGCTCCCTTCGGCGCTCTAGTCCGAACCGCCGAGGGGCATTTGTCCGAGTTGGTTGTTTGGCTCGCACCAAACCCGGACGAAGATTCACCTTTTGCGTGTGAACACGTCGCGCTGCTTTCGATAGTAGACGGCCCGCTCATATCAGGCGCTGAAGAACTCGCTTTCGCTCCGCAGAGCGAAGTAACTTTGGTGAAAGTGCAGAATGAGCCTCGCTTTGCGCGCAGGAAATGAAAACCCCCGGCCGCTGGAGATTGGCACGGACTGTTCGTATGCTCGCTCTTGGGATGCGGCGATAGGACAATGTGCCAGGCTCATTCCTCTACTGCATTTCCTTCAGTCTGTCGCATCCCTGTTGGTTTCCTGCGGTGCAAGCCTTGCTGTAAAGCTGGCGGGCCTTATCCGCATCCTTGGCGATTCCGCATCCATAGCTGTACAGATGAGCGAGCGTGCTGCAACTCGCGCCATCCCCTCCAATGCAGGATTCTGTGTAACGGTTCACCATGATCGTCAGCGTCGTCGATTTGCATTGGAGAAGGTCCGGTTCGTAATCTTGCAGAATGCCAAGGTCGCTGCACGCCGGACGATCACCTGCTTGGCAAGCCTTCAAGTAGAGTTCTCTTGTCCGAGAAAAGTCCTGTGCAACGCCGTGGCCAAATTCGAACATGACACCGAGATAGTGACAAGCGTCCGCCTCCCTGGCGCTGCAAGCCCGATTGAAGAGGGGCAGTGCATCGGAGTATCGTTTCTGATTCCAGAGTTCAATTGCCTGTTGGTCGATCTCGGCAATGCTCGCTTCTTGAGCGGGCGGGTTGGGATTCTTCACCGGCGCAGGCTTTGGTTCCTGGGGAGCCTCAGACCCATCAGCTGGCAAATTGGAGGCTTGTACTTGCACCTGCTGAGTTGCCTCATCAAGTTGCTGGTTCTGCGTAATCATAGTGGGGAAGGTGACCCCCCTTATTGTAGTGCCATCAGGCATTTGTGCCGTCACGATGGCCAGCGACCCGATTGGGTTTCCTCCTTCCGATACCAACGAAGTTTCGGGGCCAATGTAGTGGCATCCGTTTGACTTCGCTAATCCTTCAACTGATTCGATGACTGAACTTTTCGGAGTGGACCCATTTGGCCCACTGCTGGAGACAAACCACTTCATTGCGGCATCATCATAGGCAGCAAAGGTCTTGGAGTCGGGGCAGATTATAGCGCCGAATCCGTCACTTGGCACCGAAACATTACCTTTTGGAATTGGCTTGCTGGATGGAGTCGCAACAAACACACTGCCGAGGCTGGGGGATACGTCATTCGACGGTGACGCAGTGGTCGAATCTACATACCGCGTAGAACCATCTGCGTTGTTGGTCAGATGTGCGGCTACGGTGACCTCTCTTTCCGTTTGGTGTATCGGAAGGCACGGACAAACAAGCGCACCCTGATTGTGTTGGCGCGTAGCACGGACAACCAGAGCAAGATTGATATCTCGTATGTGACCGACATCCTGGCTGCCAATGAGGGAGGTCCCCCGCTGGACCTGTCGGTTCTGGCTGTTTTCCGCCGGCTTTTTCCCAAGATCAACTTTCCAGCCGTCGAGCTCCGACGATTCAAGGATGCTCTGCTGGAGCGGCTGGAGGATGTACCGAAGGCAGTTGACAAGATCGTAGATCGCTGGGGCAGACCCGACGATTGGGGCCGGGGTCAGGTGGCTGCCCTGGTCCTGTTGGCCCGGCATCCGGACTGGGCTCTAGCTGATATCTGGCCGGATGAGACGGACCCAGCTACAGCGGTGGCGCATGGTGTGCGGGTCTTGCTTTCTGTGCCTTCGGAATCTTCCGACCTACCGATCATCCGGGATATGCTTCAGGATGCTGTCCGTCAGGACGTCAGAGAGCATTGCCACTGGTTCGGTCTGCCGCCCGATTGGGTTGCGGGTTACCTTTTGATCAGGGCGCTCGCGGATGAGCTCAAATTACAGAACCCTGCGGTTCAGCTTGCTGGGTTGCAAGTTTTTCCACTTGAGATGTCCTTGGACAAGTTGGAAGCATTGTCCAGTCCGGTCATTAGCGCCATGAAGGCCAATGCAAAGGCGTGGCGGCTGGTGGAGAGGCGAGCAGAGGACTTCATCACTCCCAAGCGATCTGAGAAGCTGGCCATTCTGATACCGGCAGACACCACAGGAAAAGTGATTGGCGCGATGGCTTCGCCAGTGATGCTGTTCCTCTACCTACAGCAGCGCCTTTTATCGTTCTTTGCGAAGCCGGTGCAATATGGTCTTAATTGGACCTCGGAGCTCGCTTCCCATCCAGTCTTGAAGGCAGACTTTGGAGAGATGGTGGGACGCCGGCGCCAGTGCCTAGCTGCGGCGCGACTTGCCCAGGGCATTTCTCTCATTGAGAGCAGGCTGGCAACAAAGATTCCGACGTTTCCGCATGCAGATGGTCTCCTGGATTGGTATGTAAGCTCGGAACTCGGATTCACAGACAAGGGTGCCAGACCAGTGAATGTTCTCATCTACCCGATTTCCGATGAATGTCATGAATACAAAGGAGACCTGGCGGCGTTCAACAACAAGATTCGCCAGGATATCCTGGGTGACCACTCAAGCGGAATTCGGGGCATCCTTGACGACCTGCTGCTCCGCTTGAGGCCGGGGGACCTCGTGTTCGCCACCTCTGATCACGGGTTTATCGAGTTGTATCCTGATGCGGCCGTGATTGTGAGCCAAGCTGATGTGGTAGCTCACAAGGCGACCTTTGCCGACGCGGTGTTTTACCGTTATGCAAAGCGATTCAAGCCATCGGCGATGAGCGCTTCGCTCGCTGTAGAGGCGGGCAGTGAGCCCCACTACCTATGCGTTGGCCGTCAGTGGCTGAAGCGAGAAGGTGTTGGCACGACCGTCCGCTACTCCCACGGAGGTCTTTCGCTCTCGGAGGTTGTCATTCCTGCAGTTCGTTTGGAACGCGTGACGACAAAGGTTGCGGCAATCGAATTGACAGGGCTTCCCGCAGTGATCTCCGTCGACGAAGACCAGGATGTCGAGTTGGCATTCGGTGTTCGAAACAAGGGAAATGTGGAGTCGAGCTATGAATTGATGGTTCGGACAAATCTTGGCGATGAACTCTTAGCGTCTTCGGACAACTTGGGACCTGCGGCCATCCGCATCGGACGCCGGATGACCTGACTGAACGGGAGATCGCGCCGCTAGTCAAGCTTGCCGTTGAGATGCGTAAACGCACGACCGATCAATTAGCCAAAATGCTTCCGACAGAGTTTTCTCAAGTTGACTACTCATACAATTTGAGAATGAGCTGACAAGTTCTAATCACACATGTTCGCATCCGCCTGATGAACTACATTGACGACGTTGCTGTAACTCTGCGTTGAGCGAGGAATAAGGGCTCGCCGATGAACATGCCGGAATATTTGCGGGAAATCGAATACGCCGCCTCGGAGACGTTGCGGCTGGTCTGGTCTGAACAGGAGCGTTACGAGGCGCTCATGCCGAAACTCGACGCTCTCGGTGCTGAGATCGAGGATACTCATCAGCGGATCTCCTGGCTGCAGGCAAACCCTGATTTTGATGACGACTTCTAGTCAACGGCGATGTACTGGGAGTCCTACTTCGGACCGGAGAAGGAGGAATTCCATGCCGAAGCTGAAAAGCGCGGCGTTGAGGCGCTTATTGCGACACGAAGTTTCTCCAGAGACGCGCAAAGCGGCAGCATTCTCCAGTACGCCAAACAGGGGATACGCTCCGGCTATGCAACGACTGTGCTCAGATTCGTCGAGATTGCGGCGAGCCATTCATACCTCTCTGAGGAACAGGTTGATGTCTAGCCCGTGAGCGCCGATGTCGCCGCTACTTAATCGTGTAGCGCGCGCCGCGTCCCTTGCCCACTTGGGCCAGGTAGTGCTGGTCAGCGAGTTTCTTCAGATGCACCTTGATGGTGTTGCGGTTGGCGAGCAGCACGCCGTGCAGCTGCCTGATGTGGTTCTCGGTGGTGGTGATGGCCTCATAGCCGTCGAAGATCATGTCCATCGCGTCGGCATAGCCCGCCACTTCCTCCTCGTCACGGCTGGCGAAGGACTCGCTCCGCAGGCCGGAAAGCAGCTTCTCCACCTCCGCGTCGCTGAGCTTGGCGCCCTCGATACGCGTGGACGAGCCTACGCTCTCAATCGTGGCAATCCGCCGGAGAGTGGTCAGCTTCTCAGGTGCGAGGGTCTCAATGACCTTCCAGCGCCCCTTGAACTCGTCGATATCGGCGATGAGCTTGAGGATTTCGGGCGTAATCGTGATGTTTTTGATGTCGGACATGGGTAATATCCATTTTCACCCATTTATACCCGATTTGCACCCAAAGGCAAAGGGAATATCCATTTATACCCATTTTAACCCATTCAATATCCATTCGGAAAGACGCACATATTGGCATTGGACCGCGGCCCGCGGCTGAAAACCAGCTTGCATTGTGCTGTGATCCGCACAAGGATGCTGGATAATTATCGGTAAGGCTCCATCATGTGGTCTGACAAAGAAACCCTTCATGATTTTCTCGGGTTCGACACCTACGTTGAGGTGCTGGCAGACATTTGTACCCAAGCTGCTCTTGCCCCACTAACGCTAGGAATCTTCGGTGCATGGGGTAGCGGCAAAACCAGTCTGATGCATATGGTTGAAGGCCGACTTTCTGCTCGCACCGGACCCGGGATTATCAAAACTCTCTGGTTCAATGCGTGGCGGTACGAAGGCCGTGATGAAGCTCAGTCAGCTCTCATTCATGCGATCATATCCAAACTGGAAGAGGATAAGAGCCTCACTCAAGGCGTTCTTGACACGCTGAAGCAGCTCAAGTCCAGCGCAAATATTCTTAAACTGGCAAAAGCGGTAACCAAGTCTGCCCTTACACTATCACCGGATGTCGATGGGTTCTTCTCGGCTTTCGAAAAACAAAATGAGAGAATCTCTGACACGATCGAACAGTTTGATAAACAGTTTGCGGATGTGCTCCACCAGGCCCAAATAAGTCACCTAGTAGTCTTCATCGATGATCTGGATAGATGCTCAAGCGATAAAGTCATCGAGACTTTCGAGACCATAAAGCTTTTTCTCAATACTCCGGCCTGCACTTTTGTTATAGGTGCTGACCCCCACAAAATAGAAGATGCTGTTGGCGAGGTGTACAAAGTCATCGAAGACAATCGCAAGCGGGACTTTCTGGAAAAGATTATCCAGATCCCATTTGTCATCCCCGAGCAGAAGATTGACGACGTCGTTTGCTATGTGGGGATGCTAATCCTTGCAGGGTACATGCAAGAAGATTCGTGGAATGAGCTAATAAAGTCGCGAGCTGCATTTCTTACAAATGCAGAAGGGATAGAAAAGGCTCTTCGAGCATGGCCCGGCCAGAACCGCGCCCTGTTTTCGGAAATCACGGCCATCGAGGCTGAGCTTGATGAGATCTTCCCCTATGTCCGAAACCTTTTCCACGCTTTGCGCGGCAACCCTCGCCAAATCAAAAGATTTTTGAATATTCTTGCGCTCCGCCGCCGCCTGGCCAAGGCAAACAAGTTGGTGATCCAACTCCAACTCCTTATCAAGCTTGCTGTCCTCGAATATGCGTGGAAGGACTTTTTCGAGAACATTGTTGATACGGTCGATCCCTTAACGGGCTCCTGCGAGCTTTTTGAAGCGATTGCCAAAGCGGCCGACGGTGCGGGCAGTGACACACCCGGAAAACTGGTTGGCGATGCCCTGACCCAACCCGCATTGGTGCACTATCTGAATCGCGAGCCGGTGCTCAAAAGCACTGACGACCTGCGGCCATACTTGTTCCTTGCCCAAACCTCGCTCGCAAAGGAAAAGCCAGAGGCCGTCACAAGCATCGATGAGCAAGCCAAGCGCCTCGCGCGCAATATCGGGAGTGACGACCGAATGCGAGCAAGAGCTTCCGCCAGGCAAGCGGCAGCCCAGGATGGCGAATCGGCTGCTCTCGTCGTTCGGATTCTGACTCAAGATCTGGTCCAGGCGACCAATCTCACGGTCCAAACCCACATAGTGACCGGGTTAAGTGAAATCTGCCGTCGCCATCCGTCGCAGTATCCAGCCACGATAAAAGCACTTGAAAAGCTGATTCCGCCCTATGGGGAAGCACTTCAGATTGCGGGCCACACACTTATCTCGGATGCGCAGTCTGCTGCTGTAGCAATCACGCCGGCACTCCGTGACGCTTTCGGCCCGAAAACCAAACTGGCCTCGGCGCTTGCCGGCAAGAAGAGAGCACCTACCAAGGAAGAGATTCAATAGTCATGGGAACTTCTAAGAGCCTTAAGACTCCGGCCGGTGGAGCATGGACAAGCCCGAAACGGCAGCTTACCGACTATATTAGCGGCCATACAGCTACTAGTGCGTCATTCGACGCGCAGCGCTTTGTGCGGAGTGCCCTTGGAGCGCTCGGCGGCGTAGGAATGAAACCACGGATAGCGTCTGGCGGCGGTTCTTCGACCGCAATTTCTGGCAGTGGTGCAGCCCGAAGTCGGAGCAGACGAAGCAGCGGGGCAGGTGGCTCTTCGGGCGGTGGCGCGGGTCTCAGCAATGCCGTGCAAGGCTTGGGTGGCTTTGGCACGCAAGTTGTCTCTGGCGGACTTGACGCTGCTTTAGGATTTCTTGGGCTGAAGGATCTTAGAGGTCGGCCCGCCGCAGAAGTGGTCGCGCAGGTAGCAGAACGCTTAAGCCGTGATGCCACAGGGAGACAAGCCGAAGTTCTTGAAGCAGCTCTCCGCGATACGATATTCGACATCGCGGCGGTCGAGGAATCGGGTTCATATGAAGATTTGGAAGGTGCGCTCCAGTCATTCATGGATCGCGAAGGAATAGAAGGATTCATTGAGGCCTTCTTGTCGCAATACGTCTTCACTGCGGTTTGGTCGTATTTTGAGAACCACGCAAAAAGCAAGACGGACGGCACACCGGACGAAGCCCTCGTGTCGGCCGTGGAAAGTGCCTGCCGAAGCCTCGTTTCCCACGAGCTGAAGGCTATCCAGGACACGCAGCAGTTCGAAGGAATCGACTGGTTTGGAGCTGCGGGTCGAAACTTTGCAGACAAGATTGTTGGCCAGCTTCAGTCAAATTTGACTGCGCCTGAGTAGAATTATGAAAGCACTCCGGTATGTAGGAAAAAACGGCTGTCGTGACAAGCGCTACAGCAGCGCACTTGCGGAACCGCCCGATGACCTCGTAATTCTGGATCTCGCGTCGAAGAAGCCAAACATCACTCTTCGTGCGACGATTGATGAGCAACCATTGCTTCTGCGCACATCACCCGGTGTTCGCGACTTCCGGGATATCGCCGTGATGTCTTACATCCTGGACACGCTCGCGCCACGCAAAGATAGCAACGACTATTGGAGCCGTGAATTCAACTGCTCTTTTCCGATGAGAGATCCCAAGCTTTGGAAAGCAAATGAGGGCTCCCTAAGTCGGTTGCTTGCGACTTTAGCGGGTGATCAGTATCAGTATGACTGGCCCTCTGCGGTGAGCATGCCCGCACACCCCAAACATCGGGCGCGAGTTCCGAAGACTTTCGATGCTGTATGCCTGTTCTCAGGCGGCATCGATTCACTTTTGGGGGCCCATAAACTTTTGCAGCAAGGCAAGCGCCTCTTATTGGTCGGCCATCAATCGGAGCAGGCCACTGCCGCAGCGCAAAAGCAACTATTCAAGTGCCTTCTGCAGCTGTTTCCAAAACAAGCAAGTCTAGTTCAGTTTCGTGTTGCAGTTTCCAGAAAAGACCAGCCGCTCTTTCCCATACCTGATGGAGAGGAAGATACGCACCGAGTTCGATCGTTCCTGTTTTTGGGCCTCGCGGTCGCCGTCGCCGAAATGGCACGCGTCGATGAGATCTATATGCCCGAGAATGGTCTCATCGCACTCAATCCGCCGCTCGATCTCTCCCGGCTGGGTACGTGCAGTACGAGAACCGCGCACCCCCGATTTCTTCGACAGTTCCTGGATTTTTCGAGAGCACTGGGAGTGTACTCCGGAACACTCAAAAATCCATTCCTCTACGAAAGCAAGACCGACATGCTCAGATCTTTTGAACCAAAGCTCAAGACAGCGCTTTTGCGGTCAGTTTCTTGTGCCCGGCCGAGCAGATATCAGGATAAACATGTCCGACATTGTGGATATTGCGTGCCCTGCATCTACCGCCGCGCCGCTTTCGCGGCATGCGGATTAGATAGTTCTTCCGACTACGCCTTCGATATTTTCAAACAGTTCAGCGGTATGAAAGAGACTGCACGACTTGACTTTATATCCCTGTTCGAATTTGCGCGACGATATAGCGGGCTGTCGATGCTGCGTAAAGAAGCCACGATTCTCTCGCAAGGGTACTTTTCGCCCGCCGTAGGGGGAGAGATCGGCCCTCGTGCTACATCAGACTATTCGCCGTGGGTTCGAATGCTTGACCGCTGGACCGCTGAATTCTTGAGTCTCGTTGATGCGCAGGCATCCGCATCGACGAAGAAATCTCTCCGATGGTCCCAAAAAGTGAGCGCGTAATGAAGGCGCTTTCCATAAAGCAGCCATGGGCAAACCTCCTCGCTTCCGGGGAAAAAACAATAGAGACCCGCCTCTGGCCGACGGCTTATCGCGGGCCATTGCTAATTGTGTCCTCCAAAACGCCGAAGATTCATCCTGCCGGGTGCGCTTTGGCCATTGCCGAACTGGTAGATTGTCGTCTGATGACCAAATCAGATGAAGCAGCGGCCTGCTGCGCATGCTATCCGGGCGCATTCTCTTGGGTTATGCGTGACATTCGCAAGATCGCGGTTTTCCCCGTGCGCGGAAAATTAGGCCTCTACGATGTGTCTATGCCGAGTCGCATCGATAACCCCGAACCGGGGTCATCATTGGATTTGTTTCCAGATTGTCCGCTTTCAGGACCTTTGCAATATCCTCTGCAGCCTTGGCAAACGTCAGCCGTGTGCGGTTGACGCACTGGATGCAAACGGATTCGCCATCGGTCGCTTCGTTCTTGCGGACACCCCAAATATCGCGTCCGAAGTCGCTACCTGTCTGTCCGTACCATTCCAGTGACCGCCACTTCTCGCTTCGCCAGTGGTAGGCAAAGACAAGACGTTCAAAGTGAGAGCCATCAAAATCCTCGAAATGTATCGGCTGTACAAAGCTGGCGGGTTTCGGCATATAGTTACTCTCAAACCGTCACTGGTTGCCTTTAGTAGCCTTCTTTTTTGCCTTCTCCTTCGATTGCAGCGGCTGCGATCCCTTATCCCAATCACTCGGGCGCAAAACGATGACGGCATCGATAATGCCCGGCAGTTTCTTCAGCCCCTGCCGTAAATAATCGTGCTCCTGCGATCTCGCGCTGTCATCCCAGATGAAGGGAATGATGCCAGCACAGTCATTGCCCATCGCGTTGTACAGGCCCGTGTCCGAGGAAATTTCGTCGACGATCTTTTGCATCTTGTCCCCTGCCCGCAAGAACTTGGCCTCCACAATAAGCTTCATTGAAGGAATGTAAAGGTCAGCGCGGGGATTCTTCTGGCCGATTTTCGTCAGGTATTGTTCGTCATCCAGATCCGGAAAAATCGGCGCAAGCATTAACCAGAGCAGATTCTGGACGTGATATTCGTGATCGATATGCCATTGCCGGGCCGTACCATTTGTTGTGCGCGGTTTCATTTCCCACGTCCATTTTCTGAGCCCTGCGGGAATGCGTTCCAGCAGTCGCACGAGGTCTTGTGCGGAAATCCGTCCGGGAACCACGGTGGGGGCAGAACGCACAATGTATTCCAAGGCAGATAGCCTGATTGCAGCGCGCTCGTAGGGAATTTCGGTTGTGCCCTGAGCAAGAATGAGTTTGAGCGCCCTCTCCTCTTCTTGTTCTGCCTGTTGGCCGCCGCTTCGCGGAGGGGTATTCTTCGCGCCGAGCGCAATGCGGACATCTTCAGCCTGGCCGAGCGCAGACGCAGGCAGTTTGATCCCGCCGCCCAGAACGTGATCTGCCGCATGGAAGAGACTTCGTTGCCAGTTCTCGGTGCCATCGAGGTTGTAGATATTGGGCAGAAACCGGGAGAGCCACGCAACAATCTGGGAGGAAACCTCATTGTCTGCGAGCGATTTGGTCCCCAGGGCCACTCCCAGAATCCCCACGGCGTCGGAGCAGAACGGCATCGGGATCTCGTCAACGACCGGGCTCCTTCCCGCGAGCCTCTCCAATCCTTGTTTCAGGGTTCCTGCTGCCTCCGGTCCCAAAAGTCCCGACTCCCTCGCAAAACCGAGCGTGGCGACAGTCTGGAAATCCTGCTGCGCGCCGCTGCGCTGCATAGCAGCAGTTGCAATCAGCCTGGCCTCCGCAGCGTCCACTGGCCTCATCAGCATCCAGTAGCCAAACTCGATTGCCGGGTCAGACTGCGGACGGAACGTCAGAGCGCGCTGGAGCGCGGCGCGCGCGTCCGCCAGCAGGAAATCAGACGCGCTGCTCACAAGAACCACCGCGTTTTTCCGATGCGGCCCAGCATCACGTCAGGGTCCCATTTATCCAGCAGCGACAGATGACCGAGCGTTCTGGCAATCAGATCGGAATATTGGATTGTCACCGGAACCGATCCTGGCAAGAATGTGCGCCATGAGTGGCAGGCGAATGCGAACACCTGCCGAGTGAGATAGGTCATGTCCGTGAACGAAGAATCCTTGTGCAGGCTGAGCAGAAGCGGACTCGGCATGCCGTCTTCAGGCCGCTTCACTTCGTTCGGCCCTGTCAGGCAGAGCAGCACGTCGCGGTTGGAAAGCTGCAGAGTCGATGCGCGCTTCGGAGCGTAGACGCCTTTGCTCCGCTTGGTGTCGTAGTCAAAAGCACCATTCTGGCTAGTGTCGAAAATCAGATAAGGATGCTCTTCGCTGAGCTGGAGGAAGGCGTACTCGACCTCGAAATCCCCGAGTTCCGCCATCAGCGCTTTCACGGCGTTGATTTCATTTTTGTTGAAGCGCTTGAAGGAAGCGTGAAACACGAGGCGGACGTGATCTTTGGCTTGCCAGTTCATGTCCTGCTGGACTTTGGAGACCGCCTTGCGGAGCGCATCAAGGAACGCGGCCTGGTAATCATCCATCGTGACGGCCCGCGAAACATTGGTGAGGTGGTAGTTGCCATCGCCGCTGAAAACCGTGGTGATCCCGACGTATCGTTCGCGGTCCCCGAGGCGGCCTTCGGCAATGCTAGCGCTACCCAGGCCAATGACAAGTTCGTGGGCAATCGTCGGATTTGCCTTGAGGAGCCATGGAATTCCGTTGAGCTTGGCATAGGTGGCCAGGGCCATGTTGTTCAGCGAGAATTGCAGGTCGCGGTCTGGCTTCTGGGCGGTTTCGATCTCGAATTCCTGAACAGGAATCTGGTGGGCGAGAAAGCTCTGCTTGGCAATGAAGTAAGGATTCTGCTCCACCGGCAACTCGTGGAAGCTTTCCTCGATCTGCACGAGGGCAAGGTCGCACTTTGTACCAGCCCCATGCTTCTCTAGAGCCTGCCCGCAGGCCTCTTTGTACGAGCGCGGCTGGCGGTCTTCTGCCAGAAAGAATTCATAGGTCACATCCTGGAGGGCGTATTTCCGGAGAAGTCCTTTTTCAAAATACTTCCGTTGCGGCTTGCCCCGGTAGCCGGGCGGCTGCGGGGGAAGCACGATACCGTTGATGAACTTGTGCAGGAATTGCTCTACGCTGCCCTTTTGTGCCTTCTGGCAAATGACGCAGAGTCTCGGGCGGTTGGGCGTGAACACCTTCGATGTGTAGGGGCCATACTGATTGAGTCCCTGATCGTTCCACGTGTCGGTCTTGGAGCCGGTCTGGTCGAAGATGTAGGTAGGCTTTGGCGCGGTTTCCACTGAAGGAAATAGCCCTCTTGCGCTGTCACTCAGCAGCGGCAGGAATTTGAAAGAAATGCCTGGCGCGAGAACGTGCTGCTTGGAGGCGAAGAACTCAACGAAGCTTTTAATCCGCTGCAGCTTCGCAGGTCCGGAGCGGAGATCGGCGCGGGCTTTTTCCAGCGCTGCCGCAATGAGCTGGTAGTCGCCCTGAAAGCGATGCGCCATGTAGTCCGGAAACGCCCTCTTTTCGAGACACACTTCATCCGCTGCCACGGAGTGCACGTCATCTCTTGCATCTGCGAGCGTGAGCGTGGAGCCGTTTACCGCTTCGACTTTGCCCAGCAGTTCCGGGCGGGGAACGATTCTCGGGTCCTGATTCTTGGACATGCGCGCGGTGACGTAATGGCCCACGGGCGAGAATCCGTCCCCGATCAACTCCGCAACAGTGCGGTCCAGAATCCGGGTGGTTCGCATGTCGAAAACCGCCGCAATGAAGGGCTCGTGTTTGAAAAAATAAATCGGGCGGATGGCCATGTCGTAGAGCAGCCGCACGCCCAGCCAGTCCGGACATACGGTGCCCGCCGGAACGCAGGGAGGCAGAATATCTTCGTGCGCGATAAAGCGAATCGGGTCGTAGTTAAGAACCGGACGGGGAAGGCCGGACAGGTAGTTGATAAGGGAATTCCGGATCAGAGACGCCGTGAGTCCCAGATTCTCCTTGAGGCGTATTTTCTTCGATCCGCCGCCCAGCTTTGGCGCATCGCCTGTGACGGGGACCGCTACAATCTCATCGGGTCCATCGCGGCGGAAAACATGCGTTGCCCAATGCTCCTGCCGCAATTTCTTCAGCACCTCGTTGCCATCGGCACCGTAGGGGAACACACCCGCATCGACCTCAGAGTCGTCAAATTGAAGCGGGGAAAAGTTCAGCAGCAAACCAGCTGCGGAACTCGTTCCATCGTGCGGCTTGCCGGTGTATGCCGGCCGTTGCGCGGTTTTCAACATGCTGCTCACCATGAGGCAGCGTTCGCGCCGAGAAATGCTTTTATCCGTTTCTTGAGCGTGCGCTCGCTGCGAATCTCACCTTCCCAGATCACCATCGTTTTCCGCCGCAACGGGCCTTTTTTGTCTTTGCAGCGGCCCCCATTATTTCTCTCCGCGTAGCAGGCTCTTTCCAAACAGCGGCCATTTGTCCGCAACGTACTGTTCGGACGCATCGCGGACGACCCAGGCCAATGAGACTTTTTTCTCGCGGGCTATGCCTTCGAGGATCTTGTAGAGTTCAGACGGGAAGCTGATGGTCGCGCGCACGGAGGCGCCCTCGGCCGGTTTTTCTTTTCGTTTTGCGCCTCTGGTCAATTGGCAGGCTCGCTTACTGGAGAATATAGTACAGCACCACAATTCACCGTAGCGGTGAATTGTGTGGAAAACAAGGCGATGACAATTTGGTCGTCTATGGCGCCAAGAACGGCTTATTCGAGTGCCATCCGGAGTTCAACTTCGCGAGGGTTAGCGCGCGCCATCACAGTTCGGGCGAAGGAAGCAAAGATGCGCCACCCGACCAGAGACAAGGAGGCGGCCCGATTGGCAAGAAAGAGATCAGTGGATCGTATCTGGCAAATGCCGTCAAAGGAGATTGCATTGCCCACGACATCTTCGGTGTCGTCCGGCAGAGCAGGCAGATACATGGAATCGCGCCGGCTGAATGTCAGCAGTGTGCCCAGCTTCTCCTTGGCTCGCTCCTCGTCCTTCCGAATCGGAAGTATGCGGAGCAGCGACGCATGAGCCGTCCTCCCAGGCACAAGATCGCAGGACGAATTGAGCACCGCGAATTTGGGCATCCCCGCGATGCGTTCCCCGTAGAAATACGCTGCCTCGGTCTGAACAATGTCACCCTGCAGGACGGAGAACCGGTCGTCTGGGGTGTCAAACCCGAGGGCTGAAGTTTCGCCGTAATCAATCGGCTTGCGAACAATCGCGTTGACCGCGTTCCAAACTTCCAGCCGCCTTTTCGTGCCCGCCAGTCCACTGGAAAAAGCCTGAACAGCCTGAATCGCCTCCTTGCTATGCGAGATCGACCGTAACTGCCGTTCAAGCTCTCCAAGTGTCGATGCCATGTTTAGAACCTGGGCCTCGGGATCGCAGCATTCTCCAGATTGAATCCGTCCGAAGCCTGTCCGTCAATCTCTTCCTGGGTCAGTTGAAACGCGTCATGCCCGTCGCGCGTCGGAAAAACGGGAGATCCGGCAAACAAGGCGGCCGAATGGATCAGAAGTTCGACATGTTCCTGATCAGGATGCTTGGCGACAACTTTGGCAGCCTGGATAATGATGTTCAGGCCCTGCTGAAGCCGATGCACATCCGTAGCCAGTCCGACGAGATGCTGGAAATCGGCGTCGCGCACGATACGGTAAGTGACACCCTTGCCGACGAGCGTACCAACGCCGTGCTCGGGGATCTCCTCAAGCGTGGTATTTCCCCCTTTGCGGAACTTCTCAAACGAGCTCCAGACCGGTCCCGGAACAAGGGCCAGGGCGGAAGGGCGGGCAAGCGTGGTGGACATGGTGAAACCTCCACAAAAAGGATAGCACAACTCCAACGATATGCCAACGAAATCGTTGCGCTAACGTTGTCCAGGTTTTGTGCAGCGATCATGGGAGTAGAAATCGAACGGTCACCTTCGGCAAATTTCCCGTCTAGCCGACATTGCCGGTATCTGTCCGCCAACCCAAATCCAACCCAAAATACCAAATCCTTGAACCTATTCTCAACGACTTAGCACTCTTTGAAACTACCAACCATGCTGTCTAACTCGTTGATACTACGTTACTTGCGTCACTCATAACCCAAAGGTCGCTGGTTCAAATCCAGCCCCCGCAACCAATCAAATTCACCCAAATCAATAACTTACAGAACAGACAGTCGTACTCTCCAGGATGCAGGGTGCAACTGGGGTCCAAAATCCCTTCAATTTACGATTTCAATTGCCGGTGACAACATCACCCAGATAGCTTCGGCCGCTTTTCTGTCGTCGGCTTCAACCTTGTGAGTGTAGTGGGTCATGGTGGTCTCAATCTGCGCATGCCCAAGCCGGTGCTGCCTCGTCTTGAGCGGAGTGCCGATTTCATCCATCACCGTGGCATTCATGTGCCGGAATGCATAGTTCCCGCACCGTTTGATTCCCATCGCCTTCAGCTTCTAATCGATCTTGAGCTTCTTGAGGATGGGGTTGAGAACCCGATTGCGGAAGTTGTCCATGCTCAAAGGGTTTCCCTCCTGTGAGTCAAACATCAGGCCCAACTCGTTCCGCATCCAAGGTCGCGCTGGTATGCCCGCAGTCGTTGCACAAGCTCCGAGGAGATGGCAAACTTCCGTATAGCTTTGACGCCTTTCGGAGTCTGCAACTTCCCTTGCCAGACACTCTGATCAATGCGGATAGTGCCCTCCTGCCAGTCAACGCCGTCCAGCTTCAATCCGGCAAGTGCGCCCGGCCTCATTCCGGTTTCAGCCAACAGCCGGAAGAACGAATTCCACTGCTCCGGTGCCGCCGAGATGATCGCCAGCGATTCCTCGACGGTGAAATTGTAGATTCTTGAATCTTCATTCGTAAACAAGAATACTTCAACAAACGCGCAGTAACATCAGACGGCTTTTAACAGGTTAACGATGTTCTCAATGACCCTGTCGGCTTTGTGATAGGCGGTTTCCAGTTTGCTGTTTGGTCTGCTCGCCGGGTCGGGTTTGTGATGGAAGCGGCTGTTGGCGAGCGGTCCGCATAGGCGCTTGTGGAACAACAGGAAGAGGAGCGCTACGTCAACGCCTTTGGCCGTCAAGCGGTAAGCGTAGCGGCTGCCGTCTCGCTCCAGCAGTGCGTGGCCTTTCAGCTTGCGGAGGTCGTAGCGGAACTGGTTGAGTTGGTAGCTCTTCGGGAAGAACTGGAAGGTGGTGAGGACTGCCTCATGGATCTGTTTGGCCGTTCAGCCGCCGACGGTACTGCCGTTATGCAGGAGAACCTCCAGCAGCCGGATGATCCAGGGGTCATGGAGTTTGATGCCGGGATAACGGACTGAGCCGATGGTGATGGGCAGAGCGATGCTCTGTAGCAGGGGAAAGTCCACATGAACGTTGAGGCACTGGGCCTGGAAGCCGGCGAAGCGATCAGTGATGATCTGGAACCTTTTGCGGACGGCGTCGAGATGATCGAGTCCTTTCTTCAGTCCGAAGTCGTGCAGGTTGTTGGAGCAGAGCTCATTGCGCAGGAGGCGCGAGAACTTCTCATACTGCTTCAGGAATGCGTGTTTCCGGTACGCTCTGAAAACGTGATGCCCCTGCTCGATCTGATCGATCACTGTGGCCAGCTTTCCCTGCAGTCTCTTGTCCAGCCGGACGCCGAAGATCTCGCTGATGCGGTTGGCGGTCAGGCGCCCGGGGCCGATCTCGCAACTGCGCGCGAAAATGTTGTGCATGGGGAAGTGGCGTTTGAAGATGAAATTCCGGCAATGCTCGATCTGGCTGATGGCGTAGAACCGCGACAGGTTCATCTGGCCGCGCTCCTTCTCTGAAAACTTCGCCCCCAGCAGGAATGTCCAGTAATCGAGTTGTTTGCGGATGATCGCCGGGCTCAACCGGTCGGCGGCCGCCTGCAGTTGGGCCACATCGTCCACCGCCAGGAAAGCGTTGTCGTTTTTCCGCAAGGCAATCTGCTTTCGCTTCAGTTCCTGCTCCATGAAAGAGTGGCCATTGAGCCAGCAGGTGGCGTGAAACGGAAAGAAGCTCGCCATGCGCACGATGATGGGCCCCAGAACCTGGTCCCGGATGTAGAAGTAGTAATGGGTGAAGCGGCTGGTCTGATGCGCCAGGATGCGGTAGTTGGGATCCTGCGGGGGATACTTCGGCACGCTGATCCGGAACCTGCGGCCCTGTTCCATGCTCTTGAAGATGAAGTAGACGCCGAAAGCCTTCCTGTTCTCCATGCGGCTGTCAAGATGAAGGAGAGCGACTGCTTCCGCGTGTCCATCGTGTGATGGCGCTGCTGAAGCGATGGTTGCTGGGCGCTCATCAGGGCGCGATTGGACCGGAGCATATGAACAATTACCTGGACGAGTTCACCTTTCGATTCCACCGCCGCACATCCAAATCTCGCGGCAAACTGTTCTATCGATTGGCTGAACAAGCCGTGCAGGTTGGCCCCGTCCCGTTTGCAACCTTGGTCAAACCACAACCTGTTGTGCCTGGTGGCGTGAAGTAAATACCCCTATTGCCTCATTAAATTCTTCAGAGCGCCGTTCGCGCCCTCGGCCTTCATCAAGCCCGAGTGGTCCGTCGCTCCGAGGTCCGCTTCGATCATGTAATTCGCCACCCCCGCATTCTCGTCGAGCTTCGGCTCGAGAGCCACGTGGCAGTTCAAATATCCCTGGCCTTTGAGCTTCATTTCTACCTGAGTAATCAGGCTCTCGAGGAACAGGTTGTCGGGTATGAAGTTGGTTCGTGAGGCCATCAGCCTGTCCACCTCCGCCGGGTCTAGGGGGAGGTTGGGGGCCAGCGTGACCGTCCCCAGCCGGTATGAGCGGCCTTGCTTTACCGTCACCTTGTAAGGGACGCGGATCACGCCTTCCTCGGTCACGGGAAATCCATATCGCACCGCGTGGACTTCAGCCGCGGCAAATCCGTGAGCGGCGTAGGCGTCCATGACACTCCGCTCGACATCGGCGGTCGAGCGCTCGGAGTCGAATGTCAAGTCGGAGAGCTTCGCGTTCAGATCCAATTGGGGCTTCAAGAAGTCCGCCACACCTTCCAGCTTCAGGGTTCCAATCCGCACCGGCTGCGATGCGATGATGAATTTTATTGCGCCTGTGTTGTGCGTGGCCGGATCTTCAACCAGCTCGGTGGCAACCTGCGCATGAACACCTTCGCCGGCGAGCAACTCCTCGAGAGTGCGCCGGACGGCCTCGACCAGCAAGCCTTGGGGCGGTAATGTGCCGCGGTAGAGCGGGATATTGGCCTTCAGCAGGGCATCGACATCTTTGCCCACTTCGAGCGGAAGACTGCTCACCTGGATAGGAAATGCCTGTGAACTCATCTTGACCGTGTAATTCAGCTTGGTGCCGTCGAACTTATAAGACACCTTCTCGAAGATGCCGATGTCCATGAGCTGCTGCGCCTGCCGCTTCAGCTCATCTGTTGTGTAGCTTATCCCCACCGCCAGGCCAGCGACGTTCGCGAGCGCCGCATCGGAGTAATCTGGCGCTCCCGTAAAATGAATCGATTGCGGCGTAAACGTCTGCCCATGGGTGGGGATTGCCGCAGAAAGCAGCGAGACTACGCCAAGAAACTGTGTGCACAATTTACGCATATTTGCAAGGACGATCAGTGTGACCGAACCGCCCGCGGCGGAAGGCAAATGAAAGCCGCCGCAGGCGAATCATGACTCTAAGTTAACCTGCTTTTGCGATCTGGGACATACTACGAAGGTGGGACATGGTGCCGGTGAGGGGCGGATCGCCCGAGCCCTCCCATTTTGGCACGATTCCTTCGACGCGATTGCCGGTTCGGCAGAATATCTGGTATGCCGTGGCGCCGGCGGCCCGCCCAATTGCCCATGGCCCGGGTTGCCAAAGACGGCGCGGAAGCCCTCGCGCGAAAGAAACTTTATGCTCCTTAGTCAAAATGGAGTGACCGGTCCCATGCGCTGACCGTGGGTTAGGCTGTGATTCAAGAGAGAAGCACAACTCATGAGCCACAAGCGGAGAGGAACCGGTCATAAAGGAAAAGGTACGATTTTTGGGTTTGGATTTCCATGCCGAAACGATTGCTGTTGCCGTAGCCGAGCCGGATGGCGAGGTTCGCAGCCTGGGAACAATCGCCAACCGCGAAGAGTCGATCCGCAAGCTGGTCAAGAAGTTGGGTGCTGGGGAGCATTTGCGTGCCTGCTACGAGGCGGGTCCAACGGGCTATGTGCTGTATTGGCAGTTGACGCAGCTGGGGGTCGAGTGCGCGGTGGTAGCGCCGACGCTGGTTCCGACCAAAGCCGGCGATCGGGTGAAGACGGATCGGCGGGATGCCTTGAAGCTGGCGCGCAGTCATCGTTCCGGCGATCTGACTGCGGTGTGGGTTCCGGACGGGGACTCGGAAGCATTACGCGATCTGGTGCATGCACGTGAGGCGGCCAAGCAGGATGTCGCCGCGGCGACCGTGCGCGTCATCGGCTGAGCAAGTTTCTGCTGCGCACGGGGCGGCGTCCGGCGGTGGGGATGAAGGCGTGGACGGAACCTTACATGGCCTGGGTGCGCCAGGTTCGGTTCGAGCAACCGGCACAGCAAGCCAGGCTTCTGGATTATCTGCACGAGGTCGATCACATGGCGGCACGGGTCAAGCGTCTGGAGCAGGCGATCACCGAAGCGGTAAAGCTGGCATCGCCGCAGGTGCGGGAAGTGGTGAAGGGTTTACAGGCTCTGCGCGGCTTCGCAGAGATTTCGGCGGTGACGATTGTGGCCGAGTTGGGGCAGATCTCGCGCTTCGATACTGCACGGCAGTTGATGGGTTACAGCGGCGCGGTTCCCAGCGAGGACTGCAGCCGGGGTCCCCACGGACAGGTCTTCGTCCGTGGGGTGGGAGCGGCAAGCGAAAGCAACGTGGAAGCATCACCAAGACAGGCAACGCACATCTGAGACGCATCGTCGTCGAAGCCGCCTGGAGTTATCGGCACCGGCCGGCCATCGGGCCCAGGTTGCGCAAGCGAC
>Ga0224555_1000393_pt1 | contig 66941 bp, 63 predicted proteins | sample 714S23034metaG_FD_180687 | JGI IMG/M metagenome (GOLD analysis project Ga0224555, IMG submission 180687) | Peat soil microbial communities from Stordalen Mire, Sweden - 717 S2 30-34 | ecosystem: Environmental > Terrestrial > Soil > Wetlands > Peat | place: Sweden: Norrbotten County, Stordalen... | reverse complement strand
TGCGATTCTCCCGGCTGTTATCTTTTCTGGAGGCTCAATAATTATCCCAAGTTCCAAATAAGCAACAGCCCAGCTTTAGCACGCTGGACTGTTGCCAACTTAGCATAATCCGGCACTCAGCATAAGTCATCGGCAATCCCAACCACTCATCGCTCCGCTCCTTGGGTTATTTTTTCTCCTAGCCGATCTCGGCTTCCTGAAATTGGAAACCGACTCTTGATCGAGCAGAATGGGCGATTTCATCTTCGTCTCGCCCATCCATCTTGAGGAGACTCAATTTTCAGGAACTCGGCCATTGTCGCGAGACGACGGGGAGGGTATTCTCGCCTCCATACTCGGTCACAAAGACTGAAAATGAATAAGAAGCCGCGTCCTCAAACATCGCCTGCAAGAAGCAGCGACAGAGAGCTAATGATCCGGGCAATAAAACTTGCCCGGAACTGCAAGAGCGAAGCCGGCAAAGTCTCGCCGAAAGTCGGAGCAATTGTCTCCCGCGCTGGCAGAGTGATTGGGGAAGCTTTCCGCGGTGAATTGTCTCCGGGCGAACACGCAGAATTTACCCTGCTTGAAAAGAAACTGCGCGACCAGACGCTCGCAGGCGCAACGCTTTTCACGACATTAGAGCCATGCACATGTCGAAACCGTCCAAAGATTGCCTGTGCCGAAAGAATAGTTGAGAGGCGCATCGGGAAGGTCTTTATCGGGATTCTCGATCCGAACGAACTGATATGCGGTCGGGGCGAGCAACGGCTTCGAGACGCCGGTATCCAGATTGCACGCTTTGATCCCGACCTGATGCCCATAATTGAGGAACTGAATCGCGATTTTGCGCGGCAGCATCGTGTTGGGTCGAGACGGCGTCGCACTGCGGCCCAAACCACGGACCCGGTCGAGCTAGGTCAAGTCGGTCCAAACGGCCACCGAATCGGCTACACAAAGGACGGCGATAAAGTGGAGTGGATACCTGACGAGGAACACCTCGGAAAAGAATGGCCTCTCCTCTTGCGACGTAACGACAAAGAGATTCTAAAGACTTACAACGAATTCTGGGACAAAGTTTGGTGGAACAGACACCAATCTTGGTTACATCGGATTAAGACCGGGAAGGAGCGGTTGACCAAAGAACAAATACCGATTCTCCGAAAAGCCAAGGTGGCAGCAAAGCGAATAGAAATGAAGTATGGGAGAAAGAATCTGGGGTGGAATGACTTCGAATGGGGGCTTCTGAGTGGAAAGATGTCGGCGCTTGCGTGGGTCACGGGCGCTGACTGGAACGAGTCATTGGACACATGACACGAGCAGAATTGACGACCTTCATTCCGTCCCCGACAGATTTCTCATTCCTGGGCTTTTTGAGCGCGCTTCTCAACATCCTTGGTCTCCGTAACGACAATCTCGACAATAACTGGCTGGCCTTCCGTGATGAGATTCCGTTGGCTGCTCGGCAACTTGGCGAGCAGCGACAATTCGAGCCTTTGCATTGTCGTTTCAATTCGTCGCAAATGATGTCCGCGAACGGAAACTTCGTGCGTCGCGAAAACCAGCTTGAGGTTCTGCTCGTCGCCGCCACTGGTTAATTCCGCGAAGATGAATTGACCGTGCGGCAATAGCAGCGAGCGCTCCGCCGAAACCTCAATGCGTAATCCCTTTGTTTGTGGGTCGCTGGCCCAACTTTCTGGTGATTTTGTGCTCATGTTTTTGTGTGGGTTGATGGTGATGACTTTGAGCCATTTTTAGACGACAAATGTTGTCGGCGGCTCGACGACCGAAACGAAGAAGATAACCGTGCAGGCGATCCCAAAGCAGAAGGCGTCCGCGCGGAACAAAGCCCGGCGCGAATTCAATTGCCAGTGGCCGATGGCCGGAGCGGGTGACATTCTCGCGAAGCTGCCGCTTGTCCGGCGTGAAGATGCGGATGCCGCGCCGCCCGCGCGAAATGGTCACATACCATTGTTGCGCGTTCGTCGCCGGCTTGACGGTCGAATCGGAGAACAGGACATAATCCACCGTTTTGCCTTGCGAACCGTAGGACGTGACCGCGTAGCCGGGAAGGAATTCACGGAAAGATTTGTCCATGACGCGGCCATCAGTCAGTTCAACGCCGCCATCGGCGCGGACAGATTTCACGGTGACGAGTTCACCATTGGTCACGCGCCCGCCTGACGCCAGCTTGCGATTGGCCTTGAGATGCAGCCGGTCGCCATTTGCGACAGAAAGCTCGCGCGCCTGGCAGACCGTGAGGCGGTCGAGCAATCGGTTCGAGACCGTCACGAACTTTCCGCCTACTTCGACGAGCACGCTCGATTTCAAAATGCCAGCCAGCTTGCCTTTCGCGCCCGGTTCGGCATCGCGGACTTTTTGATTGAAGACAATGACGGCATCTGGCGGATAGAAACGCTCATCGCGCTTCTGCGCGTTGGTGAGGTCAATTCTTTCCAGTGCTTGAACTTCCGAGTCTTCCGCGCCAAGCAATCCTTTTCCTTTCAGCGCATCGCGCACGCGCGAGTTGACGCGATGCACTTCGCTCCACGTTTGCGAGACCACGACCGCCGAAGCATTTTGCTCCGCGAGCCGTAGATATTCATCGGCGAGCTTGTCGGCTTGTTCGCCAATGCCACAGGCAACAATCGCGCCCATTTTGTCGAGGCGTTCAAATGAATCGCCAAGCTTGCCAGCCGCAGCCGACTCAACGGCTTTTCGATACAGCCTAATGCGCTTGCGTTCCTCATGGTCACGACCGAGCGCCGGGTCTTGCCGACGAATCTTGTGCAGTTCAACCGGTTTCACTCCGGCATGGCGTTCGATGGCAAGCAGAGCATCCGAAGCCTCAACCGCCCCGTGTTGCCGGGTGTCGCCGGAGAGAACCAGCCGTCCGTGTTGCTCATGGATCAACCGGACAAGCTCCAACATTTGCCGCCCGCCAATCTGACCCGCTTCGTCCACCACGATGACAGCACTGTCAGCCAGTTCACGCTTGATGAGAAAATTGGCGACCGTCGTTGGCGAGGGGAATCCGGCCTTCTCCATCTCCACGACTTGCTGACGTTGTGGCGCGAGAACGACCACGCCCCGGCCAGACTGCCGCAGTTGCTCCACCAGTTCACGCAGGACAAAACTTTTGCCCGTGCCCGCGCCGCCGCGAAAGACAGAAACGCCGTTTGTCGAACGGAGCAAAGATTCAAGTGCTTGTCGTTGTTCTTTGTCGAGTTGCGAACTTGCCGGGCGGGGATTCGACACCAGCGGGAGACAATCCCCGACGCCTTCTTTCGCGGTCTGAACGATTTCCCATTCGCGCAGCAGAACTTCACGCAGGGTCACTTCGCCTGGCCGCGCTTCGTCCCGGATATAGCCACGCCGCTGGGTGAATTCCTTGAGGTCAGAAACCGAAAAGCTCTCACCGCGCGCCCGGCCCAATGCCTCCTGCCACAACTGACATTCCAGCACAACCGAGTTGCGGTCGAACAAATGTTCCTCTGCCCACTGAACAGCTTCACCGACATTGACGCGCTTTTCCTCCTTCGCGTCATGCTTCGGCTGCTCCGAAAGCTGGCGCAACGAAACCTGCTCGGATTTGCTTAACTGCGCCTCCCACAATGCCCGCAGTTCATCCCGGCTCAAATCTTTTTGTTTTCGCGTTCGTTTTTCCGTGGCGAGCTTCGCGCGGAGTTCCGCGATATTCGCGCCGCCAAGTTCCGGGTGGTCCGCCAGCAGTTTCGCCAAAGCTGCGTCAATTTCCGCATCTCGCTTGGAAAAGCGCCTGCAAATTTCTTCAGACACCCCCTCGATTTCAAAATCGCCTCGTGGCCGATTGCGAATCCGATACCCGAAAGCCGTCAAGTCACGGGCGAACTCGTGATAGTAGATGTTTTCTGCGAATTTCCTCGCCCGCAGCAGTTCGTAATTTTCAAGCGCTTTCCACCGATTTTCCACGGCGTCGAAAGTCGCGTTGAAAACTATACAATGCGTGTGCAGATGCGGGTCGAGCGCGCGGGAGGTGTCATGGGTGAATTGTGCGGCGACGAAATTCCCGGTGAGCCGCTCGCTCCGCACGCCACCAACGCGAACACGAGTTGCCGCGAAAGCCTCGAAATCCTTCAAGGCTGCCTGCACCGCCCGCGCATGAGCCTTGAAAATCCGCTCGTCATTGCCGAGGAACCCCACAATGGAAACCGACTTTGGCGGTGAAAAAGTGAAATCGTAGAAAACCCGCCGATTGGCCGTGTTTTTGTCGCCTTCAGTCCGCGTGGTGTTTTGGCGCTGTGTCAGCTTTTCGCCTGTGCCCGGATGCTGATTCTCGCACAACCGCAGAAAATCATCGGCGCGGACTTTTCCGGCCAATCCGAGCCGCTCCGCCCCCACGCCAACCCATTCGCCAGCCACGCGCTGCCCTTCGTCGTAGTAATCGCCGACGCAGAGGTGTTCCTCGAAGTATTCCCGCGCGTTTTTCAGGTTGTATTGTGTCTTTGCCGTAACCACACCCGGACATTACACGGACTGTGCGCGGTCATTGTGTGCCTGACACACCATTGCTCCCCCGGATTATGATGAACTGCCTCCATGAGCACGACCGCGACTCTGAAGCCGGGCAACCAACTGTGGGGCATTTACCACACCGACCGGGAATATGCCCGCGTGATGGGTGATCCACTTCGCACCGTGGTTGAAGCTCCCACAAAGCTCGCAGCCGAGGAAGGAGCCGCCCGACTCGGATTCAGTGAACCGTGGGCACATCCGGTCGCGGCAACTGAATTGAGACGGGCACAGTGGCTTTCCAAACGCCGACCAGGACACCGACAGGAACTGGCTCGCAATCCAAATCCATCACGCGGCATTCATGTCTGATTATGCAAACACCATCCACAGCTCAAATTCGCACTGCCATCGAGGTGCTCAAAACATTTGGCGAACATATCAATCACAACGCCGTAAACGCGGTGATCGAATTGTCCGACTCACAGCTTCACGACCAACAACCTGGCCGCATTGAAGCCCGGACGATTGAACAAACCACACGCATCGAAACTGTCGCCGCGCAATTGGAATCCTGGCGTAACGAATTGCTGCAACAGGGGAGGCAGTGTGTTTCTCATCATGTTTAAGACAGGACAAGCCTTACTCCTTCGCGAGCGAAGGTCATTGCGTCCGCGAAGTGGTCGCGGTTTGGACGCGGAATGTCCGCGTAATAGCCCGGCCAGCCGGCCGTGGCCGTGGCCAGTCCGCGACCGCGTCCAGTCCGAAACCAGTCCGCATCCGCTCCGCGACCGTGGCCGTGGCCAGTCCGTAACCGTGTCCTGGCCATGCCCGCAGCCGCGTCCGCAGTCAGTCCCTGTCCGCGTCCATGTCCGGGCCGCAAATGTCCGCGTCCAGCCCGTGTCCGTGAACAATCCGTGTCCGCGTCCAGTCCGCATCCGCGCACAGTTCATGACCGTATCCAGTCCGTGTTCGTGGCCAGTCCGCGACCGCGCTGAATCCGCCACATATCCGGGGCACGGTTGCATCGCGTCCGCGCTGCGGACGATTCATCTCCAAACATTTTCCGCGTATGTCCGCCTTTGATCCAAACAATGTCCGTAAAGCGGTGTCGGAATTTACGCCGCGTCACCAACAGAAGTTCGAGAACTTGCTGCCGGCCAAAGATGTCATCGTCGAGTTGCGGCAGAGACGGGCTTCGTTCCGTGCCATCGCCGAATTACTCACGCAACACTGCCTGCCAGCCGGCAAGACGGCCATTGCTGATTTCTGTCACGAAGTGCTGGGCGAAAACATCCGGCCACACCGCCGCACACCCAGGAAACGGCTTCCCGCCGTTGAACCGCAAGGTGAAACCAAGTTCGTTCTCCCTGCGTCAGCCACCACTGTGTCCGGCGAGCCGCCCGACTCCGAGGCTGCCGCAGATCGTCCACGCGGACCGCGCATAGCCCAAATCCGCAAACTCACCCCAAAAAACAATGAAAAGACTGATTCTCATTCTTAACGGCAAAGGCGGTGTTGGCAAAAGCTTCTTTGCCGTCAACTTCGTCCAGTATCTCAAAGACAAGGGCATTGCCCATGTCGCGATTGACAGCGACAACGAGAACTCGACGTTGAAACGGTTTCATCCCGACACCCGCTTCCTGGACTTGTCCAAACGCCGCGCGCTCGACGGCATCTTTGCCGCGTTGGAAAAGGCAAATCTTGTCGTTATGGACTGCCGTGCCGCGTCCACCGACCTGTTCATTGAATTCTTCGCCGAAATTGACCTGTTCGCCGTGCTGTCCGCGCTCGGCGCAAAGCTCACGCTCGTCATGCCGGTGAACCACGAGTCGGACAGCGTGGAACAAATCCAGCGGCTCACAGACGAGTTCGGAAACAAGTGCGGCTACGTTGTCGTCCGCAACGCGGCGCACAGCGACAGTTTCACGATCTTTGAAACGTGCGAGGTTCGCGCGCTGCTCAAAGACAAGCTCGGCGCGCGGGAAATCGGCATGAGCCGGATGCAGGACTGGCTGGTTGAGGCGCTTAACGCCGAAAATCTGACCATCACAGCGGCGGCGAAGCATCCCACGTTCAGCCTGCTCGACCGGCAACGACTCCAAACGTGGCAGCGCAGGTTTTACGCTGAAGTCGAATCTGCCTCGAACCTGCTACTGCCTTCAAAGTGATGTCCAAACCCAACACACAAACACCGGACTTCGACGAGGAATTCACCAAGGCCGTTGCCGAGTGGCGCGATAAACATCAGCTGCGAGAAGACGACGCGGTGGTATTGCTTGTCGAATTGTTCCGCATCCACCAGCAGCATTGGGATCAGATTCGCCGCCGGGAAATACCATCCTTTGAGCAGTTCCGCGCTGACATCACGAAGCTCGTCGGCGCGACGCAGACATTTCAACAGCAGTCATCGGCTTTGCTGGAAGCGCTGCGAAGCCAGTCACCTGCTCACCGTGCCGCGAGAATCACCCGCGCCGCCGCGATCTTCGCCACGCTCGCCGCGTTACTGGCCGGTTATCTTATCGGGAGGGCGTGGTGATGAAACTCGGCATCATTCCGTTCGGCCCGATAATGCCTCCACCAGACATCATGCTCGCGTTGAGGAATTCGCAATACTTCTTGGTAGCTGGCGGAATTCTTCTGGCGTTCATCGCAGTTTGGCTCTTGTTCATTCCTCGAAATCGCAAAGGCTGCGTCGCGCGGCTCGGCGGTTTGAAGTGGAAGCGGAATCAGTTTTGCCGGGGCTGGCTCATCACCGGTGACACTGGCTCTGGCAAGACCAGTTCCGGCATCAACCAACTGGTGCATCAAGTTTTTCAAAACGAACCGACATGGGGTGGGTTGTGCGTTGACGAAAAAGGCGTGTATTGGGAAACACTCGCGGCGATGGCTCGTCACTACGGCCGCGAACACGATTTGATTCATCTGCAAATCCGCGCAAACGACACCGATGCACAGTGGACGCCGCCGAATCGCTACAACCTGACTGGCGACCGCAGTATTCCGTTCTCCACCTACGCCAAGTTCATCGTGGATACCGCCACGAGTCTTGGCCAGGGCGGGGACAAAGGCTTTTTCAAGAGCCAGGCCCAGACGCATATCGCGCACGCGCTCGAAATGCTCTTTGAATTGAACCGCCCCGTGACTTTGCTGGACGCCTATGAATTGTTGTCCAATGGCGACCTGCTCGAAGAAGAAATGGAAAATCTCGAAAACCTCCTCGAAACGCCGCGCCGCGCCGCCATTCACGCACACTTTCTTGACCGTTTTCTCACCCAGCCTGCCGAGCAATTTGGCGGCGTCCGAGAAACCATTGGCAACTACCTGCAATATTTCCTGACCCCGGAAGTCGCCGAGGTGTTTTGCACCGGCGAAAGCACGTTTAATTTTTCCGCGATTGACCAGGGCAAAATCATCCTCACGACAATGCCGCAAAAGTTTCAGACCGAACGGCGTTATGTGAACACATTCCTGAAGCTGCTTTTTTACAATCACGCCTTGCGCCGATTTGACAAAACCAAGCTGGACCGCGCAAAGGACAATTTGCTCATCCTCTGGGCCGACGAGGCGCAGCGGTTCATGACGGCCAGCGAAGACGGAACGAGCGATTACAATTGTGTGGATGTGATCCGCGAGGCTGGCGCCACTGTCGTTGCCGCCGCGCAAAGCACGACTTCGCTTGTTCCGCCATTGGGCAACGACAAATCAAAAGTTCTGACCTTGAATCTTCGCAACCGGATGATTTTCCGCTCCGCCGACGAAGCCGATGCCGTTCAAGCCGCCGATTTCATCGGCAAAAAACGGGTCGTAAAACGGTCATGGGGTTACAGCGCGGGAAAACGCAACGTGAATTACAACGAAACCGAGGAACACAAAATCAAGCCGCACAAGCTCCGCAATCTCCGCGACCACGAGTGTGTGCTCGTCCACTGTGAACGAGGGTTTCGACAGGTGACGCTGCCTCCTTTGGAATCTGATGGATGTGTTTCCGAATGGTTCGGTTGGTGGAGAAAAATGATCTAGCTTTCTGCAATCTCCGCGACCACGAGTGCGACCTCGTCCACTGCGAGCACGGCTTTCGTCTTTCAAAAATCAGGATTGCTTGCGAACATCACGAGCGGCATTCTTTCAGGACTGGTGGTTCATTCCGCGCTCCGCCAGGAATGTGAGAAGACTCGCAATGTCGCGGGCGATCATTTTGAATTGGCGAACGATGAGACAGACAAAAGCGAAAACTTTGAATTTTGTTGGAATTGACCTCTTCTCAGGGGCTGGCGGTATGACTTTGGGGGCAACGCTTGCGGGAATTAAAGTTGTTGAGTCTGTAGAGAACGACCCGCATGCGATTGCAACATATCGCCACAACAATGCAGGCGTCAAGGTTTTCGATAAAGACATTCGTCATTACGTCTCTGTCCCAGAAACACTTCCTGCGGATGTTCGTGTGCTTTTTGGCGGTGCGCCGTGCCAAGGATTTTCAACTTCAAATCAGCGCACTCGTGGCACGTCCAACCAAAGCAACTGGCTGTTTGCCGAGTTCCTGCGCGCGGCCGATCTGTGGGAGCCTGATTGGATTATATTTGAGAATGTGAAAGGAATCGTCGAAACTGCAAAAGGGGTGTTTCTCGAAAAGATTCTTTCAGAGATTAAGGAGCGCGGTTACACTGCCGTTCACTTCTTCTTGCAAGCGGCTGATTTCGGAGTGCCGCAACGTCGGACCCGTTTGTTCATAGTCGCCTCGCGCGCTGGTTTCAAAGTGCAGATGCCGCTTCCTCTTGTCTCTCTCGCCCCGACCGTTTGGGAGGCTATTTCAGATCTGCCCCTACTGAAAAATGGGGCTTCTGTCTGCCGCCTTCCATACCGACGCCAACCCGAGACGAAATACCAGAAGCAAATGCGAGGAGGACAAACGGAATGCACAAACAATTTGGTCTCACGAAATCTCGACTATGTTGTAAAACGGTATAGCCATATTCCGCAGGGCGGTAATTGGGAAAGCATTCCCGACCATTTGATGGCCAATTATCACGACAAAACAAACTGCCATACAGGAATTTATTTGCGCCTTCGAGCAAACCGAGTGTCAGTTGTAATTGGTAATTTTCGGAAGAATATGGTGATCCATCCAACACAGGATCGGGGGCTTTCTGTTCGGGAAGCCGCCCGTCTCCAATCTTTTCCGGACAGCTACGAATTCAAAGGTTCGATCGGTTTTCAGCAACAGCAGGTAGGAAACGCCGTTCCGCCGTTTCTTGCAAAGGCCGTTTTCGAAGCCGTTATTCGCTGCCATATCGCAGCCGCAAGAACAAAGGCCTCAAGCTCGCAGGCATTAGAACTCGCAACCATTTGATAATAATGGAAAACCCTTTTCAGATATTCGATTCGATTCGCGAAGCCTACCTCCGTTATTTAGACAGCCCTTTCCGTCTTCGTTATGAGGCTCTTCTCAACGAGAGGCGCGCGCTGTTGGACCGCGATGGGCAGCTTTATCGTGAGCCGCTATACGAACCCATGTCGCCTTACGAATTTTCAGGGATGACAGCGATTGAGGCTGCTAGAGAGCTTGGAGTAAGTCCTGCTTCTGGTGAATTTATCGTGCAGAAGCTATTTGAGCCTCACTCTGACGGACGTCCTCGACAACTCTATTCACACCAATTGGAGGCTTGGCGGAGATCGCGTGAGGGTCGGTCAGTTGTTGTCACTTCGGGCACGGGGTCCGGGAAAACGGAATGCTATCTCCTTCCCATTTTGGCTTCTCTCGTCGAAGAGGCAGAAAGAAACTGGACGACCCTTTGCCCCGCTCAGCCAAGTGGATATTGGTGGAACCAACAAGGTGTTCATCCCTCGTTTCAGCGAACGTATGAGCAGGGGACGCGGGCTGTAGCTATTCGGGCACTACTTCTCTATCCCCTGAATGCCTTGATCGAAGATCAGCTGGGAAGAATCCGAGAGGCGTGCGATTCCAGAGTGCCGAGAGCATGGATTAATAGCCACCTACGGGGACATCGTTTTTGGTTTGGCCGATACAACGCAAACACTCCGGTTCCAGGAAGGCCTGAAAACGAGCGGAAGGCTCAAGATCTGAAGCGACGCCTCAAAACGATGGAACGAGAATGGGGACGGGCACTCGCGTCCGCTACGACTAAGGGAGAACAAATACTTTCGTTCTTCCAAGACCCTGCGGGTGCAGAGATGTGGTCGCGCTGGGACATCCAAGAGGCGCCCCCGGATATACTTATCACCAACTACAGCATGCTCAATATTATGTTGATGCGTGATGTTGAAAACTCGATTTTCGAACACACAAAGCAATGGCTTGAAGCAGACCGCATAAACCATCACTTCCACCTGGTTGTTGATGAACTTCATAGTTATCGGGGCACACCTGGCACCGAGGTAGGCTACCTGCTTAGAGCATTATTTGAGCGATTAGACCTGTCACCGGACTCGCCACAACTCCGGATCATCGCGACCAGTGCTTCCATTGAAGAAGACGCCAGCAGCCGAACATATTTGCAAGAGTTTTTCGGACGCGGAAGGGACTACTTTGACATCATTCCCGGACGCCGCCGAACATTTGCTTCTTCCATAACCAATTTGAGCGCGCATGCCGCTACGTTTGCCGCGTTCGCCACAGACGCTGACAATCCCCAAGTCAGCAGAGACGTTGCTGCGACCGCTCTGGCGCAACGGTTGGGTGTAAGTTTACACCAGGTCAGTCCCGAAGGAAAACTTGATGAGTGCTTGACCTCCATCGGCGCGTATGAGCCAGTTAGACTCGCTACGGCAGCGCGTCCATTCACGAAACTCGAATTGGCAGACCGCTTGTTTTCAGGTTCAACTAACGGCGAAAGGGCGGTAGAAGGTTTGATGCGGGCTCTTATTGTTGCCCGTAATGAACACGGAGTAGCGCCTCTTCCGATAAGAGCACATTTCTTCTTTCACAACGCGGGTCGCTTATGGGCCTGTGTCAATCCGAACTGCACCAGTCCAGCTTGTGCAGGGCGTGCGGCTTTAGCTGTCGCCGGCGAAGAAATGCCTCCTTTGGGCAGACTTTATACTGAACCACTTCCAAGATGCGAATCTTGTGGGGCCAGGGTGCTTGAACTTCTATATTGTCAGCCGTGCGGTGAGGTTTTTCTCGGCGGTTTCAAGAAAGAGCTAGAAAACGAGCCAAATTGTTTTTACCTGTCGCCGGATTATCCAAACCTTGACCGAATTCCAGACCGGTCGACTTCATTAAAGAGAACGTTCGAAGAATATGCACTATTCTGGCCGGCTGCGGGTAAGAGGCTTTTCCGCACGAATAACGTCGCTAACAATCGGTGGACTTGGACTGAGGATAATGAGACTGGTTACCAGTGGATGTCAGCTCAACTCCTTCACCGGCAGGGGCGGCTCTCGTGGCCGGCCCAAGCACCTGGTGCGGACAGAACATTGGGCTTCATCTTTCAGTCCCCGAATGCAGAGGCAAACGCATTCGCATCTCGGTGTCCTCATTGCGGAGAAAATTGGAGCGGTATGAGGGCTTCATCATCCCCGATTCGAGATATGGGATCGGGTTTTCAACGCATTGTTCAGTTGTTATGCGATGGACTGGTTCGAGAAATGGAGGGGCTACAAAATCGCAAGCTCGTATTGTTTTCGGATAGTCGGCAGGATGCCGCCAAGCTCTCCACAGGAATAAAAACCGCTCATTATTTGGATGTCGTTCGACAAATTGTGTTTCATCGACTAGCAGAGTTGGAGCAGAACGCGGTCGCCGAACACATAGTTGCCAATCGGATTTTCAATCAGGGTAGAGAGTTTCTTGATCTTCAAAGAAGGATGCTTTCCGGAGGCCTCCTGCCAACAGACCTTCCTCGATATACGCAACTTGTATCCGGGCTTCCACCCGGCGTGGTTCAATCCATAATCGCTTTTGCAACGGGCGGGGGTTCCGAACCCCAGGTATTGTCTGCTCCGACGCCACCTGCAAATTGGACGTCACTACGGTTTGATCCGCTGTGTGAGGTTGTAAGAGCAAGGCTTCTTACGATCGGAATGAACCCGGGAGGCCCGAAGGCATCATTGGCGCGATGGAAACCCAACTACAACACAACCGAAATACGATGGGAGGATTTAATCGACTGGACTTCTTCCCCGAAACAATACAAGCGCTACGATCAATTAAATTCATTTGAACGCGACCTTCAGGCAAAAATTGAAGACTCGCTCATGTCCTGCATTGTTAAAGATGTGTTGTTCGGTGCTGGAAGCCGAGATTTTGAGTCACTACGGCTCGGTGTTTTGTGGATTCGTGAAACGCCGCCGTCTGGCACCGATGAAGAGACGGCCGCAGCGGTGATTCGCATTTTGCTTGGCAGAGGCCGTCGTTGGTTTGGTTCTGGGAAAGAAGGGAGACTAGAGCCTTCCAGAATTGTAAAGCAATACCTTGCCGCAATCGCCGCAGTTAGCGGGGAGACAGTTTTGGCGCTGACTCAAAGAGTTGAAGCAATACTTGGCGCGTCTTTGACCCAATGGCTTGTGCATCCACGCACATTGGTTGTGTTGGCTCCTCGCCCCGATGCAAACTCATGTGTTTCGGTTTATGCCTGCCGTCGTTGCGGCCGCACACATCTTCATCGGGCCGCTGGAGTTTGCACTAGATGTTGCGCCCCCCTTGAGTCCGCACCGCGCATGGAATCCGTGGTCGGAACAATCAATGACTTTTATGAATTTCTAGCTCGTTGCGATAAACCTGAATTTAGACTCAATTGCGTTGAACTAACCGGACAAACTGATCCTGATGACCGGCGGAAACGCCAGCGATTATTCCAAGAAGTCCTGATGGAAGACGAGAATGAAATTGTAGCAGGCGTTGACCTGCTCAGTGTCACGACCACCATGGAGGCAGGCGTGGACATTGGCTCTTTGCAAGGGCTGGGGCTTGCAAATATGCCACCGGTTCGTTTCAACTATCAGCAACGGGTCGGACGCGCTGGACGCCGTGGCTTGGGGCTTTCAATTGCCCTTACACTTTGTCGGGGACGAAGTCACGATGAATATTACTTTGAACGTCCCGAATTGATCACCGCTGACCCACCACCGCCGCCATACGTTGATGTCAGCCGTAATGAGATAGCGCAACGCGTGGTCAGCAAAGAAGTGTTGAGGCGTGCCTTTCGCGGGATTCCGCGCGAAGAGGATGAGGGGCAGCTTGGCGGAGATGTCCATGGAGAATTCGGCACCGTCATTCAATGGCAAATGACAAATCGAACGCGAGTAGAACAATGGATTCAAAACCACCGTGCTGAGATAGAGGGCATCTGTCGCGTCATACTGTATCGAACCGACATGGACAACGACGCTGGGAGATTAGCCATGGCCAATTACATTGCTGGAGGGCTCATTCCGGCGATAGACCTAGCGGCAGTCACAGAAGAGGGTGTGACTGGCGACGCGCTTGGCAAACGTTGCGCTTCGCGTGGAGTGCTTCCAATGTTTGGATTTCCAACCAAAGTGAGGCTTCTTTACCACCAAAGACCACATATTTTTGTTCATAAGGGAACGATTGACCGAGATTTGGATATTGCCATAAGCCAGTTCGCGCCGGGAGCTCAAACTGTAAAGGACGACCTTCTGCATACGTCGATTGGAATTGTGGAATTTGCGCCCCAAGGCGACGAGATGATTGAGGTCCAAGACCCTCTTCGAAATCCAAGGCCAGTGGGAATATGCCGACAGTGCCAGGGACTTGTAACTGTGAACCCGATTCCAGGACCGTGCCCATACTGTGCGGCTGCGTTTAATGATAAGGATGGCTATAGCATTACCCAAATCAATCAGCCGCCAGGCTTTTGCTCGCTCTGGAGACCTCTAGCGGAGTTCGACGGGAATTTCGAGTTTACGCCGCGCGCTTTACGAGCCCGCATAGCCGCTGAACAGCATTCTCCTCGTTCTCAGAGGAATTTTATTGTGGACTCCCTTCCACAGTGCAGAGTCCACAAAATTAACGACAATGAAGGCAAAAATTTTGAATTCCAGAAATGGGACGGGCATGAAATATACTACACCGATGCGGGCGTTGATCAGGCTATAATGCAATTGCCGCGCGAGGAGCAGCCGTTCGCCCAAACCAGACGCCCGACCCCTGCGCCCAACACACAGCCGTTGGTTCGTGCGTTAGCATCAATTTCGACCACCGACGTGTTGACCGCTGGCCTCGCAGAGGTGCCGGTTGGCTTAACCCTTAATCCCGCAATCGACGAGGCTAAGGCAGCGTGGTATTCCTTCGGATTTATGATTCGGCGCGCCGCGTCAGTCCGCCTCGACGTCGCGGAATCCGAGATCGACATGGGAATTCAACCGTTCAGAGATTTCAGCGTTCCATTTGACCCTCCTTCGGCGAAGATTTTCCTCTCGGATACTCTTGAAAATGGTGCTGGCTATAGTGCATTGCTGGGTGATCCAAATGAATTTGAAGGCCTTCTTTTGCTAATTTTGGGACAACATCCCGTGCGCGGTGCACAATTCCATGGTCCCCTCGTGAGTGAAAACCACCAACTCGATTGTGCCACTTCCTGCCATCGCTGCCTGCGCGAATTTGGCAACATGGCTTACCACACAATCTTAGACTGGCGGTTGGGCTTTGATATGGCTCGCCTGGCAATGGATGCCACTGTAGCGGTTGATTTCGCTCAGGACTATTGGGTGAGTTTGCTTGCGCGCCAAGCGCCTCCATATCTTGAGGCGTTTGAATTCCAGGTTGAAATCCTAGAAGGTGTTTACTGCGGCATTGATGAAACACGGGGAGAGGCAGTGGTGATTACACATCCACTTTGGGATTTGAATCCTGCCAACTTCTGCGAACGACTTGCTGGTGTGCTTTCAAGCCTTGAAGTTCGCGGATTGAGTCCAAAATGTATTTCAGCATTTCGGGCATTCAGATTTCCGTTCGAACTTCCTGCTTAGGCCGAGAATGGATTTACCGCCCGTTCCAGCGCTCCAGACTCTCGAAAGAATAAGTCCCAGTTTTTACAACGCTGCCTTGCTCTGCAAGGCACGAGCAGCATGGCAACAATTTAGTGTAAAGCAGTCATTGCCGACCTCAAGCGGCTCGATTCTAGGTTCTTGTTTTCATACTGTGATGGAAGTAGCTAACCAAGGACGATTGCCTCCGGGTGAAGAAGGGTTTCGCCAAGCCAAAGCGGCTTTTGACAGAGAGGCTAACCGGCGTTTTGCTGAAGCCCATTCTTTGATTCGAGTCAAGTTTGCTTCTCCTGAGAAGCTTCCTTTTTACTTTGAGAGGCGAGCAAGAGCGGCGACTTTGGGCCTCCAAGCTTCTGCATGGGTCCTAGCCCGTCCTACCAACCGACAGGGAACAGGGGCTTTGGATCACGCGCCCGGCATCAAACGACCTCGCTTGGTCGAACAAACTCTCTCCACAAGAGATGGCCTCATCAGGGGGCGAATTGATTTATGGGAACAATCTTCTTCGACGGTGACCGACTATAAATCTGGCCATGAACCGAAGAATGCACCTTCAGGTATGACGGACAATGAAATCCGCCAGTTGCGTCTATATGTCTACCTCACTCTGGAAAACAGTTACCCTACCACGACGGCAGCTATCGTTAGAGGTGACGGACGCAAATCTGCGATCCCTGTCTCTACGGCTGAGGCTGGCCAAGAAGGGCAGGCCGCCCGACAAACATTAATGCAATTTAACCAGGCGACTAGCTTCTGCCTTCTGGCGTTCACTCGCTGCCCCACCATTGCCGCTCGAAAAAGTCCCGGTCAATCCGTACCGGCTCGATGCAGCGCGGGTTGCCGAGTGTCTATATCGGCACTCGGGGTCAGACAGGTATTTCGCCTTGGTCAAACGTCACGGAAAACAATTTCGCAAATCGCTGAAGACCACCGATCGGCAAATTGCCGAACGTAGGCTCTCGGTGCTGCGTCTCAAAATCGGGGGGAATGGGAATTCCAGCCGAGATCCCGGCATCACCTTCATGGAACTCGGTAAGGACTGGATCGACGTGACCGTAACCCGGTTGAAACCCAGTTCGGCTCGATCAGTCGAAGGTAACCTTCGGCAATTGAACAAGCATTTCGGAATCCTGCCTGTTCGGAATATCACGACCGCCCATTGCCATGAATGGGAGAAGTTGCGTGGTGCCGATATCAGTGCCTCATCGTTCAACCATGGCAGGACTGCGCTGATCGCCGTGCTCAGTTTTGCCGTCAAAGAAGGGTTGCTGTTGGAAAACCCGGCATTGACGATTACCCGGCGCAAACTTCCGAAAAACAAAATCACCATCCCCACCAAAGAAGATTTCACCCAGCTGGTCACCACCATTCGCGCCCTTGGCCGCCGGGCATGGATGGGTGCCGATCTGGTTGAGCTGCTGGCCTATTCCGGAATGCGCCTGTCAGAAGCCACCGCACTCACCTGGCCTGACGTTGATTTCGAGCGTGGTCAGTTTACCGTGACCGGCGGTGCGAAAGGCACCAAGAACCATGAAGTCCGGACGGTGCCCCTCTTTCCCGCTCTGCGGTCGCTGTTGGAACGAATCAAAGCGGAACGCGAAGGTGGCATCGCTCCCACCCAGCGGGTGGTGCCGATTGTCACTGCAAATACTGCAATCAAAACCGCCTGTCAGAAAGCTAAACTCGCCCACTTTCACCACCATCTGTGCCGCCATTTTTTTGTCTCACAGGCCATCGAAACCGGGGTGGATTTCAAAACGGTTGCCGCCTGGGTCGGCCACAAAGGTGGTGGCGTCCTGGTGGCCAAAACGTATGAGCATCTGCGGGACGCGCACTCGGCGGCGATGGCCGAGCGGATGACGTTTTCAGCAAGCTGAGTTTACTGTCAGACGCTCGGCCTTTGATCCACTCCTATCCCCTCCTTTCAGCAAGTTTTCTCTTGGCTAAATCCAGCCTCTCTGTGCTTGATCCGGACTGCCTAGGCCAATGGGCGACGGTGTTTCTGGATCGCCGACATGACCAATTTAGAAAGCACGAACAACAATATTCAGCCATGTCGTGAACGACTAGATTTCTAGATTTCACTTGAATCCCTCTGGAAACAGGTTCACAAAAGTAAGCGTCGATGCAGGTCAGTTGTTTTTGCCCGGGATGGGCGTCCAGTTCCGGTCGGATTTGAGGTTTGCCGGGGACTATTGAGAACATGTTGGCTTCGGAAAGAAAGGAAAGCATCCATGAAAGGAACAAAAGCACTATTTGGAATTGCCACCGTCAGCGTGGGGCTTTGGACCAGCGCCACATGGGGTCAGAGCCAGCCGTCGTGTGATCCGCCTCCGGCGGGGATGGTTAGGCGGCATAGAGTTTGTCCCACGCGGGACGAAAACAACAAACACAAACAAAACACAAAAGAAAGAAAATCACTACGACATATCTAATCGCAGTCCTGTTTGCGCCACTATACTTTATGATGAAGAAGCGGTGATTGGCATGTGTCGTCACGACATTTCTATTTCTCCTTTCCATCATTTTTTGTAAGATGGTCGTGCTCATCCCTGTCGCGCTGATCTTGTGGGCTTTCTCGTCCGTAGTTGCAGTTTGGGATGCACTAAAGGCACTGATGCACGAACATGCCACGATTATTGCAGAGAAGATGGCCAGCAAGATGGCGGAGACGATGCGCCAGCAGCAGCCACCACCAGCGCCACGTTCCTAAGGCGGCTATTACGATTTCAGGACACAACAAACAACAAAAATATGAGCAATCAAAAACAACAAAACATCAGAACCATGACAGCCATTCTCTGCACTACACTACTCGGCGTTAGCTTGCTTGTGACTGGCTGTATCAACACTGGCGAAGTAAAGACGCCGAAATCCACGCAGGGCTATGAACCAAAGCGCGTCTATGACGCAGATGTGAGCAAGGTATGGAAGGCAGCCAATGATGTTTTCGACGAGAATCGCATCTCGGTTCTTTCTTCGGATCAGGCATCCGGACGGATTCAGACTGACACCATTGCCGGCGAGAATCTTATCAGTATTATGGGTGGTGGCACCATGTTCCGTTACAGCTACAATATTCGGATTACAAGCGGAGATGGCGGCAAGACAAAGCTTGCGATTATTTGCAAGCTCGAATCAATGCACCAGATACAAAACTCGACCAGACCGTATATGGATGTCTCGCCAGAAAATCCAGCCAAAGTTAAGAATTACGAGAATTGGCTATACGAGCAGATTGAGAAGAAGCTTGGAGTGTGACATAGATGCCGGGCCTAACCACAAAAGGATTGAATCGACCGGAGCGAAGCGGAGCGTCGATTCAATCCTTTGTTGAACCAGCCCGTGGAATTACCAAGAAAGAAAAATGCGGCAACAGTGCTCAGCGGTCCAAAAGCGCCCCCTTAAACCCCCCGTAAAAAATGCGGATTGCTTTTAACACATTCGCTTCAGTTTGGCCAGTGGTTTGTGAACCTCAGACAAAAGCCAGTGTGCGTGCGGCTCATGTGCTGAGAAATACTCAAAGAATCCAGCGAGGTCAAGCTGGCCGCCAGGCCCGCCGCGCAGCGGCTGGGTTCAACAAGTCGCCGGAGCCAACCGCCGTTGGCGCTGTCAGTTCCGATGTCGCGGTTCGCGTCGCCAGTCGGCGGTGGGTTAGCTACGTTAGGCGGCTACGACCATATCCGTTATGAGCATAAATGCTTTAGCCACACGGTTACTAATTGGATGTCTCACCTTGTGTGTTACATCTTGTTTTCCTTTTCCATATCTGCTGTATGGGAACGGCAATAAAAAGGCAGAGGCAGGAATTAAAGCTGCTGCTCCAGTGATTATCGCATTGCAAAAGTTCCATGATGACCACGGGCACTATCCAGCACATTTGGATGAATTAGCCCCAGTGTATTTGCTGAAACTTGGAAAAGTTAGTGAGGGTCATTTAGTGTATCGGCCCGGTGGAACTGCACATATTGAATACAAAGAAGATTCTGACCTAGCCGATTATGGTCACGTTTCTTTTAGATATTTGTCCGTTGGAGATGCATACACCCTCACATTCGGCTACAGCGATCCTGCCCCAAATTGGTGGGTTTATGATTCTAAGACGAAAACATGGATGCATGGAGGTGGCGTATTATGAGAGTGCCTCCTAACGACCAAAGGATTGAAATGACCGGAGCGCGGGGGTGAAGGGGCGCGCGGAGCGTCATTCCAATCCGTTGTTGAACCAGCCCGTGGAGTTTTACCAGCGCCCATTTTCGGGGGATCCCTTTGCCTTTTGCTTTTTGCGGTTATCTGCGCCGCTGACTGTTGCTGCTGGGCGAGGGTAGCCCGGGAGTAAGTCGAGTCACTGAGTTAAGCGCCCTCCAATGTCTCCGCCGGTTGGGTTGAGTCTGAGTATGGGTATTGATTGGAGGAGTTAGCGCCGATTTGTCTGGCACAGACAACACCGCACCGTTGACCGGCGCTTGAAAATCGCTGCAGGCAACAGCCATGCGCCTTTCAGTTTTGACCATGATCGAAAGCATGATTATAATCATTGCATCTGAGGCCCGGCTGCCGTGGCTGTGCCTTTGACGTTGCATCCATGCGGTAGCGTGCGTAATTCGTGCTTGACGCAATTCACTTTGTAGCACAAAGTGAGTGGAGTATGACCACGCCAATTCTGCTTAAGAAGCCGAGTGCCTTTCTTCCCGTGGCCATGTCCCTGGCTGGACTCGCCGTCGTACTTGTTCACGTTACCATCTACGGGGTTGCCCGTGAAGCCGACGAGGGAGCAGCGGCCCATATTTGGCAAATCCTTATGGCTGCACAGTTACCGGTCTTGGTGTTCTTCGCGTCCAGGTGGCTGCCGCGCAGTCCAAAGCAGGCCCTGTTAGTGATGGCACTGCAAGCCAGCGCCATCGTCGCAGCACTTGCGCCGGTATACTTTCTCAAGCTTTAGCTGATGCCTAACCACAAAAGGATTGAATCGACCGGAGCGAAGCGGAGCGTCGATTCAATCCGTTGTTGAAGCAGCCCGTGGAATTACCAAGAAAGAAAAATGCGGCAACAGTGCTCAGCGGTCCAAAAGCGCCCCCTTAACCCCCCATAAAAAATGCGGATTGCTTTTAACACATTTGCTTCAGTTTGGCCAGTGGTTTGTGAACCTCAGAGCGTGTTTTGAAAATGCCTTCATGCGGATGCCAGACGCTTGAGCATTAGACGAATCATGCAAATCCGAATCATCGCTTCGCTATGATCCAGGCGGACCTCATAGTCGCGGCAAAGCCGGCGCGACTTGTATAGCCAACCGAAGGTGCGTTCTACGATCCACCGCTTCCGCAGGACCTGGAAACCTTTGGCTCGGTCACTTCGGCGCACGATCTCCAGTCTCAGTTTGCCGAAGGGACGAAGTTGCTTAACCCACTGAACCAATGCCCCCAAGTAGCCTCCATCGGCCCAGATGATTTGCAATCGTCCATACATCGTCGCCAGGAGTTTGATGAGCCCCTTGGCGGCGTCGCGGTCCTGCACGGAGGCTGGTGTGATCATAATCGCCAGAATCAATCCCAAGCTGTCCACGGCCACGTGCCGTTTGCGACCGGACACCTTTTTGCCCGCGTCGTAGCCGCGTTCTCCTGCTTGGTCGGCCGTTTTGACCGATTGGCTGTCAATAATGGCGGCGGTCGGTGCGACCTTTCGCTCTTGGGTCTTGCGCAACCAATCTCGCAGCGTGTCGTGAATGAATGCCCAGGTCCAATCCTGACTCCACTGCCGAAAGTAGCCATAGACCGTTTGCCAAGGGCCGAAGTCCCTCGGCAGCAGCCGCCACGCGCAGCCCGACCGGTCCACATAAAAGATGGCGTTGGCCAGATGGCGACGATCAAGTTTGATCGGTCGGCCGCGCTTCCCTTTTCCAGATTTGGGAGCAGGAACCAGAGACTTGATGTAGTCCCATTCTTCATCGGTCAGATCCGTTGGATAACCAGTTGGATGCGTTTGCATCCTTCCCATTTATAGGAACTGCTTTCCTTGTACAATAACGTTAAAGCTGAAACTGCCATTTTCAAAACACGCTCTCAGACAAAAGCCGGTGTGCGTGCGGCTCATGTGCTGAGGAATACTCGAAGAATCCAGCGAGCTCAAGCGGGCCGCCAGGCCCGCCGCGCAGCGGCTGGGTTCAACAAGTCGCTGCAGGCAACGCTTACTCCGGGGAATTATCCGAGTGTAAAATAATTGACATTTTATTTCACTTGGTCACGGGAAGCCGGGGGCGCACCTGAACACCAACGCTCAGACACACATGTCCTGCCGCCTCGTCTGCCAACTGCCCTTAGGAATCCCACTGCAATCCCAAAGGCAAGCAGAGTTGTGCTTGCTGGTTCGGGCACCATCGTAATATTCAAGCCCCAGCTAACCACGGTGCTCACGCCACCTGGCGACAGATCCGCCACAAACAATGTCCACTGTCCGTTCGGATCAAGGTCATCAAAAACGTTGAGAGTGTTGGAGCGCGGCGCATCGTCAAACAGCGCTGACGAAGAAGCTGGATCAATTATGCGCCCGTCCGGTTGCCACATCCCGGTCAACTGGCTGGCGGCGTTGAGCGTGAACGGAACGGCCTGATAGAAATGCACATCCTGCGCCGCCTTGTCATCCAGGGTGAATTGCGATTGCTGGGAATCCGGACCAAACCCCTGGGTTGCATATCCAACCGCGCTTGACGAAGAGATGCCCACTCGGTTGAGTAAAATGGCCAAACCTGAGCCATGGGACAGCCAGGCATAAAGATCGCCATTGTAGCCGCCGGAGATGTCCAGCGTCACACTCACGTTGGCGATGGTTCCCGAAATAGCGGCGATATTGCGGGTGTCCTGCCAACCGCTGGCGTCATTATCGGGTACGGTGCCGTTAGCGGGTGTAAAGAGGAACGTGGAATCTGCCTGCGTACTCAACGCCAGACCGAGCGCAAGTAAGAATACAGAAAACTTGGAACCCATAAAACGATTGTATTTGAATGTTGTTTTAACTCAGGGGTAGCTAGTACGGTAGAAGGCACTGCTCTGGGGCGGGTTGGTGTCCAGCAGGCTGCCAAAGCCCGTCGGGCCGACCACCGCAGAACCAATTGTAACCCAAGGACCAGTCACCGTAGGTGCACGCTGCACGCTGTAGGTGTAGCCGACGATCCCCGCAAAACTGATCACAACACCGCCGGGAGTATATACCGGCTGAAGCATGTTCGATGATGGCATATTCCCCGCTATCACGCTGACCACCACGTTGCCTGCTGCCGTGCCGCCCCAGCCATCGTAGATCGTGTAGCTGAACAAATCGGAGCCGATGAAACTGGTCATCGGTGTGTAGGTCACCACGGTCCCATCAAAAACAACTGTGCCGCCATTGGTTGTGTTGGCGCTGACGCCGCTCAGCGTGAGCGAGTAACCCATAGGACTTGATGAGCAAAGCAGCAACTTGGCTGCGGAAATCGTTAGTGGCTGGTTTTGAATCGTCTGCGCGTCCATGTTGCAGGCCGTTGGCGGCGGGGTCCACTCGTAAGCTCCAATATCGCTGCCATCAGCTGCATTTGGTATGGTCGGCACGTCGTATGGACGCTGCACTCCTCGTTGATCCGTGGAAAGGCCGCCCGAACTTCCTTGGTCGATCGCCGGGCTGCCGGGCAGCAGCGCATGCGTCCAGGTCGGGCCACCGTTGTCCTGCAACGGACCAACAAGGGGATCGACACCATAGATATTTCCTGTCTGGTCACCCACAATCGTGCATCCGTTCGTATTCTGAATCAAGTTGTAGCCGTCGGATGTCAGTGTGCCGGAAATATCATAGTTGTCGTTCCCTGCGAAGATGGTGTTTTGAGAGGTACAATCTCCCGAAACGCCCGCCCCACCCCCATTATATATAGAGGAAAATGTATTAGAGACGATCGTGCAATGATTCAAGCAGACTGTGCCATCGCAACTTATTCCGGGGCCGAACCTATCAGCCTGATTTTCGCTCACCGTGCAATTAATCATGCTGAGTCTCGTGCCACTATCAATGTAAATACCACCGCCGCCACCGCCGCCACCGCCAGAATTACCGCTTATCGTACAACCAACCATCACATTCGTACTCGAGCCCCCAAGCCAGAACCCACCACCGACGTAATATGGGACATTGCCAGCAATGGTTGAATTCGTGATTGCCAAATTACCCTCGCTTTCTATCCCAGCGCCTCCCCAACCACCGCCACAGTCTGATACTGTGCAGGAAATCATTGCTAGGCTTCCCTCGTTCTCTATCCCACCGCCCGCACTTTCATCTTCCGCCCCGCAAGACGTAACAATGCAGTTTGTCATAAACAGGTTCGCAGTGTTCTGAATTCCACCGCCATAAAACGCACTGCAACCCGATACGGTGCAATCCTCCATCCTCAGATTACCGTCATTAGCGATCCCTCCGCCATGACCAGTGTCCTGCTCGTCATCGAGAGATCCCCAAGTCGAGCAATCGGCGACCTCGCAATGTTGCATCAATAAATCTCCTGCATTGTAAATCCCCCCACCTTTGTTTACCTCGGCAATGTTAACACAGCTTCCTATGACGCAGTTCACCAGTCTTAAAGAACCTGCGTTTGAGATGGCCGCGCCGTACATAAAGGGTGGGCCAGAGCCATAGTCAGCATACGTCGCGTCAAATGGGCTGTCAGCAATGGTTAAGCCGGAAAGAGTATTAGTAGTTCCACTGTTCACGCAGAGGATCTGAAACTGATTGGTGCCGATGATCGTGAGTAGATTCGTCCCAGGCCCGGTAATGTTGATATTGGCTGCCAGAGCAGGCAGCGACGAAAGCAAGGTGATTGTGCCAGTGACGTTGGAAAACGTGATCTCATCTCCGCCAGATGCATTGGCATCGAGAATCGCTTGTCTCAAGGAACCCGCTCCCGAGTCGTTTGTGTTTGTGACGGACTCAGCAATCAGATCGCTCGCCGAAAAGTTCAGCAGCGTCAGAAGAAGTAATATGCAGTGTGAGCGGATTGATTTCATAACGCGTCCTTTCGGCACAATCCTATCCTCTGGAGTTCTGGGCTTTGCTACCGCCAAGCCAAAACTCGAAGTCGCCAACACCGCGATGGGCTATTTCCTTCACGGAACCAGTTGATGAGTATCGATACTTTTCTAGGAGTGCATCATTTCGCCATAGCGGTGCTTATGCAATAAAAAAAACGCGCAAAAGCATTCTAAGAAAGTGCGGACAAGCACAAAGCCACGGCCAACACCTGCGCAGGAGCGAGCGCCAGCAATGGCGGCGGGGCTGAGGGATTATGTTTGGAGTGTGAAAGAGCTCCTGAAACCGTCCGAAACTGTGTGAATAACCCACTAATACATTTTCGGAAGTATCCCCTTCGGGCGCATCTCAGTTTTTGAGCACCTCTCAGCGTGATTTCGAGAGGCGCAGCGCATGTCGCTGAAATTCAAGGATCTGAGATCGGCCCGGTGGCGTAGCAGGAGCCCAGAGCGAATTGAGCAGAGACGTAATTCTGCTCGGCAGCCTTGCGATACCACTTCACAGCTTCAACATAATCCTGCGCCACGCCTTGGCCATTGTCGTAGCAGAAGCCCAGATTGGCTTCAGCCTCGGCGTAATTCTGCTCGGCAGCTTTGCGAAACCACTTCACAGCTTCGGCATAATCCTGCGCCACGCCTTGGCCGTCGTAATAATCTGCGCCGAGTGCCCATTGGTCTCGTGCATCCCCTTTTTCAGCTTTGCCCTTTGTTGCCTTGAATATCTTCGCGCACTCTTCACTCTGGTTGTCTTCCGCAGGGATGAAATGGGAGGACGGCTCGCCGTCGGATGGCTTTTGACCAACGTCCGCCTGTTGGGCAGGCAATTGGATGGCTGCACACAACAAAACCGCAGCTTCTAACACGCCGACATATGATCCAAGTCGAATCCTCAAAGCATTCACGGCAATTTTAGCATTTGCAGGTTGTTCCATCGTCGTCTTTCGTATCGAAACTCAGTCCGTAATAAGCATCTGTCTTCAGATCGTCGTCCCATAGCTTCGTGATTCGCGGATTCCGACGAAAAAACTTCATCCCATTTGCCCACGACTTCCAAACCCAAACATCAGTTACGGGACCCACCTTGAACGACTTGCGAACCATCCGATTTCCAATCGCTTTCAATAAAGGCTAACAATCGCGACCAAACTCTGTTGTCTCCATTCCGCACCGGCTTCCATCGAGAACACCATATTGACAGCCGGGCACGATTCTACCCAGTAGCAGACCTGGAAACTGTCATGGTGGAACAAGATGACCCGACCGGGTTCTGAACCCCTTTCTGCTGCCGACTAGACCGACTCCAGCTGCGCTAAAAATCACCAACCCAATTGTGCTGGGCTCGGGGACGCTAACAGTCAGATTGTCCATGACGAACTGTGTGCCGCTGCCATCATACCCGTGGTTGATGCCGCCCGAGGAGCTGAAGCTCACCTCATCCACCCCGAGATAGTTGAACGCGAGCAGCGTCGGAGCAGCCGCGTTCAGAGTGTAGGTTTGGTCATATAGCAGCGTGCCTCCGGCGAAACCCTGCACTTCCAACTGCAAACCGTCGTTCCACGCCGCCGTCAACCAGGCGGAGTTGAGATCAAAAGGCCCGCTGCTGCTGAGCTCGGCAGGATTGCCCGATCCGTTGAACGCCACATTGTTCGCCGATAGGACCCCGTTCTGATAGCCGCTGGCGGTGAAATCCATCCCGTCCAGGTAATTGAAGTTATACCACTGGAAACCGCCATACCCTGAAGGGACCGCACTGCCGAAGGTCCCCGGGCCGGGCAGATCGTCGAAGGTCAGGATCACCGGATTAGCCGCAAAAGTGTCCATAGCCGCGCAGGCGAAGAACACGCACAGAGCTCTGAGCAGAAAAGCTTTCATGAGTTGAATCCAATTACTGTTTACGGCTGATACGAAGCCCGATAGAAGCGAGCGGGGCAACTGGATGGGACCGGATCTACGAACAGGAAAGGCGCTGTGTTCGTTTGAACAGGACTCCAGTCGCTCAAATTGGTGGACGCTTGAACAACATAGTTGTATCCCGGCACACCCACGACCTTGAATTGAAACTCGGGGTCGGCAGTGAATCCAGCGGCACTCAGCAATGCCGCTTGTGAACCTGTCAGCGCGCTGATTGATGTGGCAGCACCAAGATCGACGTGACTCAGTGCGGCGGTATCTGCGGAGAATACGACGGTTGCCATGTTGGTCTGGAGACCATCGATCTCATTGTTGACCAGATCGTGGATGGGAACGAATGGGCCATTGAACGGAACAAAATACACGCCACCGACGTAGTTCGTTCCAACGGAATTCGTAAGAATCGTGTTCATGAAAGTGACGGTGGCGACTGAAGCGCTACCGTCCTCGATCTTGTTTCCATATGCGAGATTGTAGAAAGCACCGCCTTCCGCATTCCCAGCAGCAGTCGAGACGTAAACGTAAGGATTTTCTCCACCGTTCAATTCCGCATATCCGGCATTGCAGTAATTTGATGAAAGGCTGCATGCGATGAGTGTTACGGTTCCGTTCAAATTAAAGATACCTCCACCGTAGCCGCTGCCAGCTATAAGTCCTTCAAAATAATCAGTCTGAAACACATCAGGATTTCCGCCCAAGGCGTTATTCCCTGTCAAGGTGCAGTTGGTCATAGCTATGGAGCCTCGATGATTGAATATCGCGCCGCCAAGGCCACCGCCCCCGCCTCCCCCATAACTTCCGTACCCACCCGCAAACCCCCCTTCGCCGCCAGGATCACCGCCGCTTCCCCCTCCACCGCCTCCGAATCCACCTGGTTGACCAACATATTGACTGCCACCGCCGCCGCCGAACCCGCCGCTTCCAGCCCCCAAATTGCCATAACCTCCACCCCCTCCACCGCCACCAACACCACCGCCCCCTCCGGCGATACTGACGGAGACCCAAACAATGCCACTGCCACCAAAGCCGAAGGCACCGCCAGCCTCGCCGCCGAGCACCACCAAATCAAAACCACCATTGAAACCGCCGTTTCCACCATCTTGCGAACTCCCCCCGAGCGACGACCCTCCTCCAAGGCCTCCAAGGCCTCCACCAGCCCCATAGAAACCATTTGTAAACGCATCTGGACCCGAATTTAACGATGTAATTTGATCTAGGCTGTTGTCGTAAGGCATGAACCCTCCTCCTCCTCCTCCTCCGGCGTTGGTGGTCCCAGCACCCCCACTGCCGCCTCGACCCAGAAATGGCCCTCCGAACCCGCCCCCGTTACCGTATGCGTCAGCATCGCCGCCAATTCCGCCGCCGCCATCTCCAGGACCACCTCCGCCGTCGCCTCCTTGCGCTGTGTTCTGAGCAAAGGTAACAGTATTCAGGGTTAACGATCCTTGGTTGAAGATTGCGCCGCCCATGCCTGCGCCACCGCCTCCATCGCCTCCATTCCCGCCTTTGGCCAAACCGCCTGTCAGAGTCAGATTGTTCAGCGTCAGCGCACCAGCAGGCAATCCAACTCCCGTGTTGGTTTCATATGACAGCCCTCCGGACACATAGAGAAACCGGAACTTGGGCGCATTTGTGCCGCGTTGAAGCGTCGCCCCGTTGCCGTTGATGGCGATGTTGCCACTGATCTGCGGCAGTGCGTTCGGGCCATACTCCCAGTTCTCCGGCTGGGTGAAGGTGTAAACGCCGTTTGAGAACACATTGATTGTGGAAGGAACGCCGCTGGCCCTGGCATCCCTGATAGCGCTCTGCAATTCCAGCACAGCGGCATCATTGTTCGTCCCCGGATCAATCATGAGATCAATTGCGGACGACTGGACAAGTGCGGACGACTGAAACGCTCCGAACACAAAAAGCATTGCCGCCCATATCGCCGGGGAGGCAAAACGAATTTGGAATTTGCTAACATCTCTTCCTTGATTGGATTTGCACGAACACACATTGAGAAAGATGGAAACGTAAGTCTTGAGTTTCATGGTTTGGCCCCAGCTATCAGCATAATGACAAATGCCTTTTAAGTGTCAAACCAATTCGGTCTGCTGATTTACATTGCGACCAAATTCCGGGAGGATTTGCTGCACATATTCCTTTTTCCGAGGATGCTACATAGCCGCCCGCGCAATTCCCGGCCCCACTACCGGACGCCGTGAGGACGGTCTTCGAGCGAAAAAGGGGGCCACTGTAGAACAATTGCGCACCTGCTGCACTCCGCGACTAGTCGGCGGAGGGGCGGGCTGGCGGCAGGGGCAACGGTGCTGACGGAGTTTCAGTAGAAGACTCGCCCAAGTGACGACGTTTCTCAGAACGGCATTGTTTTTTTCCAGTTTCTTGATGCCTTTCAGATTATCCTCGGCAAACCTGCTCAAACGGTGGCCGTCAACTGTGAACAGATACGTCGGGGTGATTTGCAGGTGCCATATTCCGTCCAAAAGGATGAATTTCGGCTCCACCGCTAAATGCCGCCAATAGGATAGTCGTGACAATCCAATTAGTGGAAGGTTCTGGAACCTCAACGAGCGACATCCCGTTGAAGGCACCTTCACCTTCGCCTTGGCCAGTGCCTCCAGAGTTGTTCGAAGGGATGCGAGTCCAGCTGATGTTGATGTTGCCGCTCCTGTCAGGAGTTACGCCGACGAACTCAATGTAGTCCATCCCAAAGACGAAATTGTTAATTCTATTACCAACGCTAATGGGACGGGGATCGGTGATGGTGGTAACTCCATCCACCGGCAAGCCACTGCTGACCGTGAACACGGCACCGCAGAAACCATCATAGTTCGCGCCGTAAAGGTACAGATTGAAGGTGCTCTGCGGGACGTTTTTAAGCGTGAGCGTACCCACGTCCTGGCCAATCACGGCGGCTGCGTTGCCGAAAAGAAAGGCGGCCGTTCCATTATTAGGAAACTCCCAGTTATCAGTCAGGCCATCATCGTTAGAATCATAGTGGATGGAGTAGCCGATCCCTGTGGCTGCGCCAGTGGAAGTCACAAGGCCGGTTGCAGAAGAACTGCTCCCCAAACCAAATCCGTTCCAAATGTCATTGGCAGTGGCACCGGAGTAAACACCGGGGCCAACAAACGGAACAAATTCGTTACCACCACCACCTCCCGCAAAGTTGTCATAGTCGTTCAAGTTAATGACCTGTGCCTGTGCGGCCAATCCTGTGAGGATTAATCCAGTGAGGCTTGACAGCGTGAGTAAAGTTCGTCTTTTCATAAACCTTTAATAAGAATGGCTCGTGTTATGCGAAACGTAAGTGGATGCCTGATACCGTAGAAAGAATTTGTCCTCGGTTTCGTTCAATCCAGCCTTGAGGAAACCAAAGAAGTTTCGCCTGTTCCTTCGGCGCTGGCGGCTTCACGTCAGGTATGTCTGGACAATATGTGTTCATAGTTTTTTTGTTTTATTTCCCGTGATTCTCTGCGCTCGCGTGGAAACAAAACCCGATGCTTACGGCAAACCGCCCTCATTAAAAGTACCTGGTGTGCCACTGAAAGCAAGACTAATTCAGGCGCAAAAGTTCATAGAAGAGAAGCCGCGCTAATGAGTGGCATCATGGCCGTTGCTCACCCGTGCGCTGATGGAACGATTTAACGCCACTTTTACCCGGAGCACGAACCGTCCCAGTGCCGCTCTCAAAACAGGATGAAACACACTCGTTTGGCCAACTTTGGCGGACGATGTTGAAAAATCAGCGTTCTCGCAGGTGTTATATTACTAACATGAGTTAACACAAGTCAGTGAGGAGGGGTTAGGAGAAGAGGTTTGGAAGCGACCTCTTGCGGAAACTACGGATGCCGGAACTTTTGTTTCTGCTCGCGATCGAGCTTCTTCTCAGGACTAAAATCAAACCCGTGTTGGGGGTGGATTTTTGCGTCAAAAAATCAGACGGGGGTGGGGGGTCATTTTCTTGGGCGTGCGAATCCCCGCCACTTTTTGGGAGGGGATGGAACCAGATTACCAAAGTTGAATTAAAATTATTGGTAATTATACGGACGGGAAGGAGATCGTATCATAAAGCTCTTGAGCGGGGATTTCGAAATATTTCACCCGCACCTTCCGTGGTTCTACTTAACGGTCGGCTCGCGATGGAGGGCATTTCAAACTCCTCTTCATAGCTGCCCAATCGGTATGAGAATGAACGCGTATTTCAACTTGCTTTTTTCTGGTTAGGCGCTAGACTAATAATTGCATCAGGAGCACTCGTCCGTAGTGACGAGTCACCAACCGGCTCTCGGAGAGCACGGTGGTTCGAGCGTGTTAAGTAACACGAGCGGATGTGAAGAGGCATGTGCCTCGTAACAAAAATCTCCGAGCGGCAACCCCGTCCTGATGGGCGGGGATTTTTTTTGCCGACTTCTCCTGGTGCGTTGAAGAAACAACGCATCATGAAAAAACAGAGTAACAGGGACTGGTCACCCGAGATGTCCGTCAGTCTCCTTCCCCTCAGATCTCGGACTGCGCCGAAACTCCGGCTGTCAATGCTGCCGGCATGGGCAAAAGCCCGTGAGCTGAAGCGCCCCCTGGTTTATGGCGAATGCCGGGGCCGGGCTTTCAGAGTCCTTCAGGACGGCAGCCCGGTAATGCGGTCTTTCGCTCCATCCCGTGAGCTTGTCCGGGGCAGTTGCCTCGCCTCAGTGTTGCTGTTTTGCCGGCTCCAAGCTGCAGTATTCGGTGGCGTTCGGCAGGTCTCCTAGCAATCTCCCAAGACGTTATGAGACAGGACAATATCTCAATGAGCAACATGGAGGTGCTATCAATTCTGGTTGGCGAGATGGCGGCGCAAGCTCTCTGTCTGGCATACCCTTCGCTCTCGGAACTGGCGCAGGCCACGGACGAGGAGATCACACAGCGTGCCCGCGTTAGCGCCCGCCGGGCACGGCAGGCACGAGCTGCGCTGGCATTAGCCCGTCGCCTCAGCAGTGAGGCTTACGGGGAAAAACCCCAGCTCGATTCACCTGAATTGATCGCGGGTTTATTGCGCGAGGAGAACCGCAGCTATCAGGTCGAACATTTTCAGGTCGTGTTGCTGAACACGAGGCGACGCTTGATCCGGGTCGAACATATTTCACAAGGCACGCTCGATACGATCCTCGTGCATCCTCGCGAGGTCTTCAAAGCTGCCATTACGGCGAACGCCGCTGCCATGGTGTTGGCTCACAACCATCCGAGCGGTGATCCCACGCCGAGCGAGGCGGACATCAGAATCACCCGCGACCTGATTCGCGCGGGGCAGCTTCTGAAAATCGAAGTTCTCGACCACATCATCATCGGCCATGCAACGCAGGAAAGGCCGAAGGATTATGTCTCACTCCGTGAGCTGGGCTATTTCTGCTCATAAAAACCCCCAACACCTGAACCAATCTATGTTTTCCTTAAAACAAGCGTCGAGGCTAAGAATACCATGAGCGCGAACAGAACCCCAGACCAGGGATTTTCCTTTGAAGGAGTTCGTTCTCGCCAGGACGAATACGATCCGTCATTTATCTTTCGCACCGCGGAAGAGATCGAATCGGTTGAAGGAAAGTCAGTGGCGCCTTACTTCCGACCACACGATCCGCTCTGCGCCGCCGTGCTGAAAATCGGGAAGACTCCCGCTGATATTCAGGTTGTCTCCAAGGTCTTCCCGTTTTTTCGGCTTGCATCAGTCCTCCAAACCCCACCTGATCCGGACGTGTTCGGCACGTGGCTGGCGAACGCATTCTACGCTGGGCTTTCTTATGGCACGCTCTACCCAACCCAAGCGGAGGAGACCGCAGAGCGGGCCTTTGGCGGGCACGGCTATGCGCACCAGCGGCTTCACATCCTGAAGGAGCTGCTCCGAGAACAACCCGCTACACTTGGAAACCTTATCAAGGCCTTCGAAATCCTAGCAGAGCATTGCAAGCCCGACTCCGGTGACACATTCGAACACCACCTGATCAATACTACACTAAAGACCGCCATGGTCGGTTTTGCCGGTTCCACGACCGGGAAGGCTGATCCGGTCTTGAGCGATTTTATCGAGCAACTCGGGGCGCACAGTGATATGTCCAACATGTCACTCCTTTTTCGGGGGCTGTCAAAATCGATGGTGGAAGCAGAGGGAAAACCCGTAAGAGCTTTGCTTCGCCATCCCTTGCTCACACTGGCCGAGGCACAATATCCCGTCACCCCGGTCGAAAGGGGAACAATCCTGCCCTTCTTCCATCATCAGCTCGGAGTGTTCGGCGTGCGCAGCGAGAGCGAATGCCCAGTCGAAGACTTTGACCTTCTGGCCTGGATTGAAGCGGGTTTGCACTACGGACAAGGGATTCTGGAAAATCACCCGCAGACTGTGGAAATGATTTTCAAAGAAATCACACCCGGAAAGGTGGCACGGTTGAAGGAAATGGCTGTGCGTCTCCGGGCGGCGGCCAACGGGTTGAGTCCGAGTGGACTCTTAGGGCCACTCTTGAGCTGGCACGAGCATATTTATGAATGGAATCAACCGGCCTTTTACGGTCAGGCACTGACACGCGCGATATACGTTGCGGATTTCGCGATATGGCTCCCATGGCTGCTCAATTGACAAAACCGTCTGACCCCAGGAGTCCCAGAGGTTTTCTGGGCCGGACGCGGGGTTTTTGTGCGTGTGACTGCCCGCACTCCGCGGAAGTGGCGATGGAACCGGAGAAGGAAAGTTGAGATCGAATAAACTATGAAAGACTTGAATCAAGCTCCCAGAATATTCAGGGAACAACTGCTGGCGCTGAAGAAAGCCGGCGTGCTGGACGACCCGGCTTTCAAGCAGGCCGTTCTCGACGCGGTTAAGGAAGTAATGGCCCAACAGAAAGCCCTTGGCGTCGAGGACCCTGTTCAAAATCATCCCTCAACTCCGCGAGAGTGAAACTGAGTGTTTCCGAACATTCCGCAAAGTTCCGCGTCAGTGATTACACCGTCCAGAAACATTAGTTTATGAACACCGCGATATACCTCCGCGTCTCAACCGACGGTCAGACGACTGCCAGCCAGGAGCATGAGCTTCGTGGCTACTGCGACCGTCGGGGCTGGCGGAGCACCTCACGCTGGACCCTGAGACCTGAATAGTTACGAATTTTCGAACAGATGGCGGGCGACCGTGCCGATGCCCGCGCCCAGCTTGCGGTTGCCGAATCCCGTTTTCAAGCGCATTACGACAAACTTCCCGCCGCAGCATTTGATCGCATCCAGGCGCGCATCCTCTGGTTGCATCTTAAGGCGGGCGTGGCCTCGACCTTGGAAGACTGGGTGGAGCTGGAGCGGCTCGCGCGCGAATCGCTGACGCTCATCAGCGATGGATTGGGGCAGCGGCCGGGCGATAGTGAATTGTTGCTGCGCCGCGCGGTGGCGCAATACTACCTGGGTGAGGCCTTGTTGCGCCAGGGCAACGCCCCGGAAGCGGTGTCAACGCTGGAGCAGGCCGTGGCGGGCTTTCGCGACACTCCGCCCGCGATCGCGTTCACGAACAGCCGCGAGAGTTTTGCCGCCTCCAGGAAGCCGCCGCCAACCGATTGAGCCACACCGAGTTTTTGGAACTCATCCTCCAAGACGAACTCAACGTCCGCGAGCAACGCCAGTTGGAACGCCGCACCCAAGCCGCCGACTTCCACAGCCTTAAACCGCTGGAAGATTTCGACTGGAGCTTCAACCCCTCCGTTCACAGAAAGGAGATTTTCGATCTGGCCAGCGGCAAGTTCATCCGCGAAGCCAAGGACGTGTTGTTCCTCGGGCCGCCCGGCGCCGGCAAAACCCATCTGGCCCAGGCCATCGGTTACGAGGCCATCAAGATAAACTTCCTGGTGCTTTACCGTTCCATCTTCGATCTGGTCCGGGACTTCATGAAGGACGAAGCCTTTAATCAGCAGGACAAAACCCTGCGCAAATACTTGAAGCCCGATCTGGTCATCATTGACGACATGGGCCTCAAACAGTTGCCCAAACACTCCGGCGAGTATCTGCTGGAAGTCATTATGCGCCGTTACGAAAACCGTTCCACTATCATGACCAGCAACCGGCCACTGGAGGAATGGGGCAAGCTGCTCTGCGACGTGCCCACCGCCGGAGCCATCCTCGACCGGTTCCTGCATCACGCGCAGGTCATCGCCATCACCGGCAAAAGCTATCGCGTCAAGGAAGCGCCGGGTGTCAGCCGGGAAAACAAGAAAAGCCGGAAGGCCAACGAACCCGCGACCGCCGGGGCCGCGAGCTAAGGCTCGCAGCTCGGCCCGGCTCGTTTATTCGGCAGGCCGAATTGTCGCAGCGCATAAATATGGAGATTGGGATGCTGCCGGAGTCCGGCGTGTTCGCAGTACATTCATTTACTGCCACGCTCAGTCTGCAATTCCCGCAGTTGTTTCGAGATTTGCGCGAGGCTGGCGTTGATCTGGTTGAGCGCGACCCGGCGGTTCAAGATGACCACCATGAGCAAAATGAGCGTTCCAAGTCCCAACACACCGACGGCCAACGCCACCACCACCGCTCCCGTTGAGGTGACACGGTTCATCTGGATCTCCGCAGCTAAAATATAGCCCATCTGTTTGCCAGCATCCCCTACCGGCTGCGCGGCAGCAGAATTCGTCTGAAACTGATGCACCAAGATTTCGGCCCCAAGCGCCAATTCCTTTTGTTTGGGGAGCATGAAAATAGGATAACTCCACACGATCAGGATGCCTGTGATCATCGCTAGAAATCCAAGAAGAAACGCCACCGTGGTCATCACCCGAATCTTGATACGATGGGAGCGCACGGCTGTGGCGGCGAGGTCGGAGTTGGGTGACGGATTGTTTGTATTCATGTTGTTTTTTCTTTCCATATTTTTTTGAAGGCTTCTTTGCCGTAATGAATGCGCGAGCGCACCGTGCCCACGCTGCTGTCCGTGGCGCGCGCGATGTCTTCGTAACTCATCTCCTCGAAGAACCGCAACACAAGCGCCTCGCGGTGTTCCGGTGAGATCAACTCCAAGCAACGGTGCAGTTCTTCGCGATCAATCGTAGAATCGAGTTCTTCCGATTCCGGCATGTTGGTAAGCTGCGCGTTGTCCGTCGGCTGCACCGGCAACTTGCGCCGGCGATACTCCCGATAGATGCGGTCGCGCGCGATGCGAAACGTCCAGGGACGGAACTTGGAGGCATCCAGCAGCCGTGGCAGGGCGCGGTAAATCGCGACCCAGATTTCCTGTGTCACGTCGGCGACCGATTCAGGCGAACTCTGTAGCATACATTGTGCGAACAGCAGCAGCCGCGGCCCGTGCAATTCCAGCAACTCCTCAAACGCCGCTTCGTCGCCCAACTGGCTTCGAAGCACAAGCGTCTGTTCATACAGGGTTTCCGGGGTCGTGGACATCGCTGTTCATAGGATAAGTTACGCGGGCGGGGGGAAAAGTTCATTTACTCTCGACTGACATAAACATCCCTTGCATTAACCCTTGAATCTGTTATGAAATCCCCGCCTCAGGGTGCCCGGTTTTGATTCGACCCCGACTGGCTGGTTTTGAAGTGACCGGTGACACTTTACGAACAGCAAACCGCGCCACTGTTACCGGCAACACCCCGCGCGCGTGCCAGTCGCCGGCAAAACGCCGCTGCTACACCGCGCCCGCGCCGTGGCCGCACGCCGGGATTGCCCGCGCAAGCTGACTGATTCAAACAGGAGAGGCTTTTTAGGATGGCTTCGCCCCGCTGATGCGGAATTTAGTGCTCCGCTTCTTCAATCCGCGCTGGCGCGCAAATCCAAGCTGGTAGCAAAACGAACCGTTACGACGATTAATGAAGTCAGTTTCATTTGGGCATAGGAATTCTACCAGGATTATTTATGCGCGTCCAGCAATTGGGGTTCAACCGACAAACTCGCCCGCGCACAAAGTCTCGACAAATTCCGCGGCAACGGCCACAATCCCCGAAAAGACTATATGGCAAACGAAATAATTGGCCGGTTTTACTTTAGACGAACGAGCAACGGAAATCTTATTGGCGAATTCTCGAACAACAAAAGTGGTGTTGGTGGATTGCCACAAACATCTACAGAAAGTTGTGATTTAAGAGGAAGTGATACTGGTGATTACCTTGGGGAATATTATTCAACTTGGCAGGAGCAGGGAAAACCCCAATTTGCAGATTTAAAGATTTCGCATAAGAATGGTACTACCAGATTATTCTCTTTAGAGTGGACAAGGAGTGGTAAACCTATTTTTAAAGGCGAAGGAATGCTATGTGACAATGTTCTGATTGGCGATTATCAGAATGGCGATTATTAGAATGTTTGACGCGGCAGAGCTGGGCGGGAATGCGCCACGGACCCTAACCCCTTGCGCCCGACTCCGCTTCACTCCCTTGCGCTACGCGGGACGTGCGGCTTAAACGCAACACCAGCCCGGGGCGTCTTGGACTGTCTATCCTTCGATTTCATCCGAGCATAGTTCATCTTAAAGCCACCCGGCTTGCCATTCGAGAAGTTTGTCTGACGCTATTTTCTATAAAACACAGAACAATGAACAAAAACATGAGATTAATAAACATCAGTCAAATCGGGATGCTCATTGCTGCCGTTGCGCTATCAGGATGCTCGAAGCAAGAGGCATCCACCCAGCAAGAAGCGTCCGCCACGCAAGAAGCACCAATCGCACTTCTTAACGTATACATTCTAGGTAATAGTAAAGAGTGGAATTATTGGCATGATATCACTGAATTAGAAAATATCGGAAAAAGTAGAATTACTGCCTTTCAGGGTAAGTGGACAATAAAGGACGACCTCGACGCAACAGTCGAAGAACATGAAGTCCGTTTCACCAGCGACACGCCCTATGGCTCACTAGCAGTGGACATTCTTTATTTTCATTAGCCTCACCGTCACCAACGAACTGTGCTGGTTGCCCTTGCATCGCACTGTGCGACCCATTCTGGCGATCCGCCCGACCTGAATGGGAAGCTTCTTGCGGAACAAATGTTGAAGGAGAAATTGCTGAATCGAGAGATGCCAGCTTCGCCGGAACTCCCCTGAAAACATTAGTTCTCAAGTCTTGCTGCGGGTCTGCTCCACAGCGAGAGTTGGTCGTCGATCAGATTCCTCTCCCGTGGTTGTCACTCGGCTTGACTAAGCCAGAGGTCGGACGAGTTATCCGGGTTGTTTCTGCTGTCAGGGCATTCGCTGACCCGGAATGCCGAGTGCTCCAAGTTGATCGGATTAAAAGCACGGCAATTTGGAACGTTCCCGACGCATCACCAGTTTAGCGACGTCACGTCAATGATTTTGGCCAAGAGAAGCCATGATAATCCGCGCTATTCGCCGAGGGACCGGGCTATAACAAATGGTTCCGTCGTTAAAAGTGCCGATGTTCCCGGAACTGATGCACGCCAAACGAGCACATGCCTCAGGCAACGGCGCATGCATGGGAACCCGTAGCGTGTGGCTGCTGAACTCGTATGAGACAATGGAAACACCGGCGAGGCTCGCTGCCGCGTAAATTGCTTCGCGGCGCGGCAATACGAGCGTCCTTTTTCTGCTCACCTGCAAGAAGGTCATCCGCCGGCCATATTGTGAGATGCATTCGCATGCCGTCCGTAAAATTGGGTTCTCTGTCCATTGCTTTGAATTCAGATCAAAGTATTGTCGCTTCCAACCTATCATCAGATCTCCGCAAGGAGCAGCAGCCAAGTGAGCGCCGATTGGCACAAATCGACGAATCATCTCTTCCGCGAAATCAACGCTGCGTTTAACGCGACATGAGCAGGCCACTTGGTTCAGTGCGTCGTGGCTTCCGGTTAGGAAAATCTGGTCAGGCAAGGATAAACGCGCTTTGTTCTCAATAGTGCATTGGTTCGTTTTTGCGGCGCGCTCCAGCTGCTCAACTAAAGCTGGACTTCTTCCTCCGCACAGGACCGCGCGCTCCGGCGTCTCGGCAAACGATGCCAGCACAGGCTCAATAACCTGCCAACGCCGCCTTTTCTCTACTAAAAAATCAACACTGCCGATGTCCGACAATCGAAAACGAGTCTGTCTGATTAAATTCCGCAAAATGTCTTCTTCTTTTTCTTCGGGATCAGCGAGTTCATGAACAGCATTCTTGAAGGATTCCCATGTTCCTTCCCCCAGATGGCTCATCCAATATAGGAGTTGATTAGCCTTCATAAGTGGACCCTTTTTCACGGGCGCTTGATTGCCTTCGCAACCTGCGCAAATTCGCAAGACGCCGGCGGCGCGGTAAAGCAGCCACGCGCGGGCGCTTGATTGCTCTCGCAACCCGCACATATTCGCCCCAAAATTTATCAGTGGCGCCCATCCCGTCATCGCTGGCAGATTCAAAAGTTGGACGGCGAATGGCGGCTGCACAAATGGTGGATGCCCAACTTCGAACCAAGGCGAGCTTCTTAATAGTGCCGTTGACTTCAACGGGTTCATTGAGCAGTTGAATCACCTTCGTTCCCAGCCTTCGCGCACCTAATTGGATGGCCCAAGCAGGTTCAAAATCGCAAAATATTAAAGAAGAATGGAGATCTCCTACATCAACGGTGCTTATCTCTCCGGGACATCTGCCGACAAGAAACCAATGCCCCACCTCCAAAACAACTGAGTGCCGCCTCTGGCCTGTTTCTGCACTGGTGTGACCCTCCGGCAGTGCGCTTGGACGAAGAGAAGGTCGGACTATTCGCACTTTTTTCTCAAACGACCCCACCCTGACCCGATATACTCCAGCAACTGCAAATATGTCACCCGATCCGATATATTCTTCCTCATCCAAATCCACGGTGGCATCATTTACATAAACTGGCTGGCCGTCATGACCTTCGATCAATAGGCGTGGAGCCTCCCCCTGCATCCATGCCCATTGCGCACCGGCTCTTAAGCCGCCGAGAGGGACGATGTTCACTTCAGATGCCACATCTAATGCTCGAAGCTCTGACGGGACGTTGTCCGAACGCCGAATCGCGCGAACACTCATAAAAAGAAACCAATCGTTCGGTCCACTATTCTCGTGAAATGGACGCGGCACCGAATCACAGACGCTCGCCAAATATGAGGCAACGGCGGTTACGAGGGACTGATGGCATAACACCGCGCACACGACACCTTTAGGCAAATCCATACGGGAAACCAAACCTGAATAATCCGAATTGGGAGCAAGTGCAAACACCATTCCGGGTGAACGACGAAGGACACAGTTTGTTTGATTTTCTGAAGTCCACGAAAAACCTTCCTTGAGAAGTGTTCCGTCCTCCGGGTTAAGGTCCAACGGGTCATACCACGAATCACCGCCTGTCATTTGCACAGGTCCAGAGCTAAACAATTCTGGGAAGCCTTCCCTTCGAGGCGCGAGAAGTGAAAGTTTTGACCGCCGCCCGACAGTTTCCAGCAGGATTTCAACTTGCGAGTAACGAACTCCTTCCGAATCTGAGACTAGGCCGTCCCATGACCGTAACTCACTACGGACTTGGGCGAGAACTGCCACCATCCGACCATCATTGAGTGCGTCTCTCCCGGCGCTACTAAAGCTGCCGTATGACTGATCCCACTTGCGTAAGTCGTCCTCCAACCTCTCCATCGTTGGCTGGATTTCAGATGAGTATCCAGCCCATTCGAAAAAAGTCGGGAGCTTCTCAAGATCTAATTGCCTTAACGGCACATGCGCCAGGGGATAAGCGATGAACCGTTTCTGAACGTTGCCTTGTGGTAGAACCAGCGACCAGCCTTTTTTCTTGGAAATCCAATTTGCCAAGAACAACCAAAGTGACTCGAATTCATCGCTACGAAAATCCGTAGGCAACCCATTTGCACCACGTTCCACTCCGAGGAGTTCTGACAGCCTCGAATAGTAATCACTGCTCCAAGAAGTTTCATCAGTGTGCATCTTGTGAGCAGCTAACACCGAGAGCGCAAGAAAGGCCACGCACGCCGGGATTCCGTCTGGAATAACGTGCCGGCGAAAAATTCTAAGCCTTGCCGGCGAACCCACCACGCCACTTTTATACGCTAATGCCACCGCACCAACGAATCGGCCTTGTGCCTCTGATGCTGGCACGCGTTCATCTATGTCATCAAACAGGGCGGCTGCCAAAGCTCTGGGGCTTGTTGCCAAAAGAATTTGTTCTCCTGCGGCAACTGTCACGAAACGTTTAAGAAGAATTCGATTCCAGAAAAGATAGGAATCGGGAAGTGAGGCCAAGCCCGGGCCTTCATACGCCGAAATATCGATTGGTGCGGGAGGTTTGTTTTCGCGCTCAATGCCTTGCGATTTGATTTCCGCTGAGTCTTCGATTCCCTCAAATAATGCTTCCGTGTCTTTGACGGCTTTGGTTGTCTTCGCCGGTGCCGGTTTGCCTGACCCAACCTCTGGCCTTTCGGAAAAAGCGTCCCATTCAGACTCGGAAGAGGGTAGTTTCTTTGCCTCTGTCGTGGTAATACTTGAGTCGGCGACGCCTATATCGTCAATCGTTGTCAGCGACTCTTCTTTTGGGCTTCCCACCGAGGTATCCGGTTTGTCGAGGAGTATTTGGTCATTACCGGTAGGCGGGGTAGTGATAATGTCGTCTTCCGCGTCAAGGGACTGCTCAGAATTCGGGCCGGGGCGAGCCACAGTTTCAACGGACTCGGTTTCTGGAACTGCGCCAGCAACAAGTAATTCAGAGTCTGATTTTGGAGCATCGGTTTCTGCAACGATCTCGATTGCTGGAGTGGGAACTTTCCATCCTGATAACTTTCCCGGCTGCGCCTGAGGTTCTTGACCCTCAATCACTGCCTCAAGCCGACCGCCTTCTTCTTTGGGAATTGCGACAAAACCTGTTGCGTGTGGATTCCTTTTCTCTGATTCAACATGGGAGCACTCCGTCACAGGGGCTTCAGCTTGATTATCGGGCGTGCCGCCGAGTAGCTCACGGCTGTTCATCAGCGGAGCATCTGCGGCAGAATCTACTTCGCGGTTGTCTGAACCGTCTGCAACGGAAGCCGTCAAACCCTCGCGCGGCTTTCTATCCTGGAAGCCCGGCGATAGCCACTTCACCAGCCAAGCGACAATGATCTGAATGATTCTTTTCAAAATTAGATTTAAGTCGCAGTTGGTTTTTCCGACTGCGGATTCTTGAGCACTATACAAGCCTTGCAAAACTGTCGGCCTAATCCGGTAATCCCAACAAACTCTTTCACAATGACAGCCCCTGATTTGAATTTCGTTTTTATTTCTTTTTTAAGCGCGCGAATTAGTTGGTGGGTTTCCAATGGCTGATACATTGTTTCGTCAGCAATATAGTTGTTTCTATGAAATTCGGCGAGGCCAAGACGACAAATGTTGCCGAGATATTGTGGGTTCAGAGTAAGAAACTGGCATCCAGTTTTTTCGGCGACATCTGAAAAATCGGAATAATAGTCAAAACCGCCGTTCTTTTCGGGAAGCCTGACCCGCACAGTAATGATCGGTAAATACATCCTTTCAAAAATATACTTAACAATCCGAGCCTCGTCTGGAGTTAACTGACGGATAATTTCCACAAAAGCGGGATGTGCTTCATGAGCAGTTTTTGAATCAATGGATGTAGCCAGCACATTTGCGTAAAGTTCCCGAAGATTCGGATTATGTCCTGCATATTTTAATGCCTCAAGGGCAGGTCCGGCTACAGTCGGATTGGGAGTAACAAGCTGTTCCTTGGGAATATCCTTTAATTTTTCTGCGAGACTCGCTTGGACGTAATCTTTGATTTTATCGTATCCCCAAACTAAAGCGGAAACAGGTGCTAAAACCACACGAACAGATTTGGCAGCCGTCTCCAAATTCCTGCCGATCTCTTTAGCCGCCGGCTGAATCATGTCTTGATAAACAGGAACAGCCTTTGCGACGCCTTTAATTGCATCTGCCGTATCTTTTATTTTGTTGGCTTTGCTCATGTAGTTCCTTCCACGATTTTGATTTCGTCTGCGGTGAGACCGTAAAGCTCATAGACCAGCGCGTCAATGTGGCGATTCAGTGTTGCGCATTTGTTTTCGTAAAAATCTTTGTCCTTGTCGCTCTGGGCTCTGGCAAGCTGCGGTTTGGTCGCCAGCATTTGCTCCACCAGCGAAACCAGTTCGTCGTGCCTCGCTTTGTCGGCGGCCTTCTTCAAATCAATCGGGCGAATCGGCACTTGCTCCATGTATTGATAAATCAGGCGGTAGCGGTATTCGCCGGCGCGAATGCCAAACGGGATACTGATGTTGCTAATCGCAAACCAAAACAGCCGACTATTGAGCAAGCCAAGCAAGTAAAGACTGTCAGAGCCGAGACAATAGGCCGTGTTTGCCAAATAAATCCCTTCGCGGTCGATGTAGAAACGCGGGGCTTTGCAGATGTCCGGAAAAATAATTTTCGGCGCGTCCAGACTGGAATAATAATCGCATGGCCGTAGCTCCCAAAAAAAGTCGCCTTGGTCTTGGCGTTTCCGTAGTGCGTCCTCGAATTGTTCAAGATGCTTGGCGATTCCAGAATGATTCTGGTTCAACCATTCCCAAGCCTGTTTCTCAGATATGCTGCCTTTCTTCGTTTTCGCAATTTCAGTCCGCGTCCAACCACACGGAATGACAATCATCAATTTTCCATTGTCTTCGATGTGGTAACGGCGGATGTCTTCGCCGCCTAGAAATGGTTTTATCAGTGGCGCGCTTGTGGATGATTTTTTGATTATCCCTTGTCGCTGCTCTGTCGTGATAACGAACGCATCGTTAAAGCCTGTTTTCAAACCATAGAACATTTTTCGTTCGATGTATTCGCCAAGCGGTTTGCCTGCCTTCGTTATCTTTTCAAAGACTGCCGCCTCTGCATCGGATTTCAACGCCCATGTTGCTGCCGAAAATCTTTCGGGCGGGATTGTGAATGATTGCTCTGCGACATAAGGCGTTAGATTACTGATTTTCAGAGACGGAATTTTGCAAACTTCAATCCGCGGCATCGGTTTTTTGACGCCTTTAGTAATCAGTGGAATACAAACGTAGGTGTCCTTTGCATTGGCAAACACAGGCAACCCGCCAAAATCCACCATTTGCAAAACCGTGCCGACTGTCTTTAAGTGACGGCGCAATGGCTCGCCATACGTTGCGCGGAGAAAGCTACTGGAAACGATGTAGCTGAACAGTCCGCCGGATTTAAGCAGGCTCAACGATTTTTCCATGAAGTAGGCGTAGAGGTCTGCAATTCCGTCAAATGATTGGTAGTGTGATTCAAGATAGCCTTTGATGTTAGAAAGTGTTTCTTGCCTCACATACGGCGGATTGCCGACAATCGCATCAAAGCCGCCGCGCTTAATAATTTCTGGAAAGCGCTGATCATAATCCATCGGGTTTAATTTTCGCTCCTCGACCGGCTCGAAAAGTTCGCCGCTCAAAACGTCCGTGCCAATGAGCGAATTGCCGCACACGATGTTTTTTGAAAGCGACGGCAACAAGGCTTGCTGCTCAAAATCCAAAAAGTATTGCCGCGCCGAACCGGGTGTTTCATCTTGCAGCAATTTCAGGTAAAGCGAGAGCTGCGCGACTTCCACGGCCTGATTGTCTATGTCCACGCCGTATATGTTATTGAGCAAAATGTCCCGCTTCTTTTGCAATGACAGGTGCAGCCCGTCCTCGCGCAAAACCGTCTCGCCCTTTTTGGACTTGCCGGGATTTTCGTTGTAAAATTTCGTGTGGTGGCGAATCAGCAAATCATAAACGCCCAGCAAAAACGAACCGCTGCCGCACGCGATGTCGGCGAATTTCATTTCGGCAATCTGCGCGGGCGTCTTGCCTTCAATAAGTCTGCCAACAGTGTTTTCCACGATGTAGCGGACGATGTATTCCGGCGTGTAATAAACGCCGCCCGCCTTCCGAACTTCGGGCTTTTCCTCGACGCGGGCGCGCTTGTCCGTCGCCACGATCACCTTGCCGAGAAACCGTTCGTAAATGCTGCCGAGAATGTGAATCGGTATGGCGTTGAAATCGTAAGGCGAATTGACGTGGCAAAGGGCTTTGCAAATCCCGCTGAATTGTTCGTCGTCAACCTTGAAAGTGGGCGAGTCAAGAATGTCGTTTTTCTTGAAAACGATGCCGTTGTAAATGCCATCAAGCCGCCGAGACGTGGCAATGAAATCGCCCCACACGCTACCGCGTTCGCCAAACTTGGCAACGAGGTATTGTGGCTCAATCAGCTTGTCTTCCAAAAAGCGGATGAAAACGAGCCGGTCTATAGTTCGTTGCGTGGCTTCGGTCAGCGCTTCACCGTCGAGTTTGGGATTATAGTTTTTGAAAATATGCGCCAGCGCGTCGCGGTGCGCGTCCAGTTCTTCCAAAAATGAATCGTCAATGTTCTGGTCGCCGCCTTTGAGTAAGCCGCGTTGCACCGCGCCGCGTTTTTTCGGAAGTGTTTCAGCGAATTTCTCTAGGGCGCCGCCCGCAACGGCTTCGCGGGAAAACAGCCAGTAAATCTCCGCGAATTTTTCTTTGTCGGCGTATTGGCTGAAATGGAATTTTTTGAGGTTGCGCTGGAGCGCGGTTTCCAAGTCCGGCTTGAACCGGCAGTCCACGATCTCGAATTGCTCGAAATCAAACAGCGCGGCAACCGGGGTCTTGCTGCCCCAGCCATAACGGATCGTCTGGAAATAATTGTCCGGCGTGGCAATTTCGCCAAACGGTTTTTTGGCTTCGATGTAGAATTTGACGTCGCGGAAATGTGGCGCAAGATAAAAGGCATAATCAGCACGACGTTGTGAGACGCCGTGTTCCTTGCGCTCGACTTTGACTTCCTGTTCGTAAGGATTATTTTGGGCGTCGTGGTTCACGTCCCAGCCGAGCGCGATCAAAAACTTGTCAACAAAGTCGCGCCGCGCTTCGGCTTCCTGATACTGCGGCGAAAGATAAAATGTCTCGTTGGCCTTGAACGTTGCGGCCAATTCTTTCACCCGCTCAAAAGCGTCCTCGAAAGTTGCTGGCATCGTCGGGTAGCGTATCAGGCGAGACGCACAAGGGGCAAGAGCGGTCACCAGCTTTGTGATTTGCAGCGTCTTTATCCAGATGGCGATGTTGCGCTATCCAATCGCAATGGGAACCGCCGTGACCAACGTGCGGTTTGCTTCGCTGCACGGACTTTTGGTCGCCCCTTCCCCCTCTCGACCATGCCCGTTCCGCTTCTCAAACCGCGCGCTCGTCACGAGCGGCAATGGGATTTGGTCGCATCAGCAACGGGCTTCCGTCTGCGGCTCGGCGGCGGCGTTGCGCTCCGGCTCCGTTCCTGCCGTCTCTCCACCTGTGCTTCACTTTTTCCGCTCGCCGACCGCAGACCGAAGCCTTGTGAAGATTGGGAAGCGTCAGAATCAGTGAAGAAGTTTTGAAAATGTTTGAAATCAAAAACTGAAAACCAAATGGAGTGGAAAAACGACAGAATTCTGATTTCACGAGCAGAATTGATTTCCGCGCTGGTTTTGATTTAATTCTCGCATGAAATTAGAAGCCGACACAACTTCGCGAGCACAGAACTTGCTTCCAGGGCGCAAGCCGGAAGAATTAGTTCTTACGTTTGCTGGAAACATCGTCAAGCACCTCGGAGTGCAGATGTATGCCGGCAGGCCAGTTCCCGCAATCGCGGAATTGATCTCCAATGCTTGGGATGCTGACGCAAAACAGGTCGAAGTTCAGCTTCCACTTGATGAAGCGTGGCTTTCTGGAAACGCGGATCAGTTTATTGTGGTTTCTGACAATGGCAATGGCATGACGTGGGATATGGTTCGAGACGCCTATCTTGACGTTGGCCGTGATCGCCGCGAAGCCGAAAGGACCGATAGGTCGCCGGGAGGACGGTTGCTTCAAGGTCGAAAAGGCGTCGGAAAGCTCGCGGGTTTTGGCATCGCTGACGTTGTCGAAGTGCAAACCGTCCACAAAAACAAGGACGCGAAAGTCGGTAAGAGGGTTCTCATCTGGTTTCGACTTTCCATGTCGGATTTGCAGAAGGCTGAAAAAAGTCCCGCTCCAGTGAGCTTGATTTATGCTGGCCCCATTGGCAAAGCGCCCAAAGGAGGCCGCACGGAAAACGGAACGACAGTCATACTCCGCCAACTGCACGAGCGTCGGGTTCAGAACGCGAACCGTTTTCACCACAGCATGGCGCAAAGATTTCTCCTAATCGGACCAAAGTTCCGGGTTCGGATCAACGGTGAAGACCTGAAGGACGAGGACATAAAATTGCAGTGGCGTTGGCCTGACAAAGGATGGCAGACGGAAGAAATAAAAGGATGCGGGCCGGTTCATTACTGGCTTGGTTTTACGCACGAAACCCGAAAGCAGCAGGAAGGAGAATTGAGCGGTATTCTCATCTACACTCGTGATAAAATTTCGCAGGAAGCAACGACCTTCGACATCAGTGGCGGCGTCACTGGGCAACACGGCTTGAGGTATCTCGTTGGAAAGGTGAAGGCAGAATGGCTTGATGCTGGAATTGAGACCCCTGATCTCATAGCAACCCACCGCGGCACAATCGCGTGGGAAAGCCCACAGGGCGTGGCTTTGCAGGAATGGGGCCAAAAATTATTGAAAAAATATCTTGGTGAGTGGGCGAAACTGCGGAGTGAACTGCGAGAAAAGCAAATCAAAGAAATTCATCCCGAAGTGAGAGAGCGCATTGAACGCTTGGCACCTTCATACAAAGAGGTCGCACTTCAGTTTGTTGATAAATTCAAGAACGTCGAAATGGAAACCGATGAATTCGAGGACATCTTGTCCTGGTTTCTTGACGCCCTAGAAAATGCAACGTTGCGCAGCATTCTTCAGAAGCTCCGTCAGACCAATATCGCCGACCTCCGACAACTGGATGACCTGCTATCAAAAATGGAGGTGCGAACGGCCGTTACGCTGCTTCAAATCATTGACAGCAACCTGACGGCCATTGATACGCTGAAAAAGATGCACGACGAAGACGCAAAAGAACGCGGCATCATTTCCAAGCACCTCGAAAAAAATCCTTGGCTCATTGACCCCACATGGATGCTCAACAGGCCGGAAGCGCGCGTATGCACGTGGATTCAGAAGGAGTTTGGTTTGAAGCCGAAAGGCGGTAAGGGCGACGCTGACCGCGTTGATTTCTTCTGTGTTGCGGTCGGGGGGACGCTCCACATCGTTGAAATCAAGCGCGGCAATCATGTGGCAACGCAAAAAGATATTTTACAGGCCAACAAATATCGAACCTATATCATAAAACGCTTCGCCGATCTCACTGATCCTAAAGCCCTCAAATATGGCCATGTCCAGAGCCATCTGATTGCCAGCGAACTTAACGCGGACGCCGAAGACCTCAAGCAAGCTTACGCCGACAAAGGATGGGTGTTCTTTACGGATTGGGATGACCTTATCGAGCGTGCTAAGCAAGGGCATCAGCAGTTTAGAAACATTTTGGAAGATCGCGCAGCCGAGTCTTCAAAAATCGGAGAATCCACTGACGCTTCGGGCGATCAGCGTGTTGACAAATCGGAGAAGGTGAAGCACAAAAAGAAAATCTCTAAAAAATGAGTGCAAGAAAACCAGTAGCAATTGACTTATTTGCCGGCTGTGGCGGCCTGTCAAAAGGCTTGCAAAAGGCGGGCTTTGACGTTCGCGCTGCCGTTGAGATAGACGCGGCGGCGGCGAAAACCTACCGCAAAAACCACCCGAAGACCACCTTGATTGAGCGCGACATTTGCAAGGTTACCGCGAGTGAACTGAAATTACTATGTGGTGATGAGAAAATTTCTTTGCTGGCCGGATGCGCGCCGTGCCAGGGATTTTGCTCGCTCACAGCGAAAAACAGGCGCGAAGACCCGCGCAATGAGTTGGTGCTCCAGATGGCCACGCTGATTGAGGAACTCAAACCCGAAGCGGTGATGATGGAAAACGTGCCGGGCTTGGAAAATCGCGGAGCGCTCATCTTTTGGCAGTTTGTCGCCCACATACGCATTCTCGGCTATCAACCGGAATGGCGCGTCATTCAAATGGCCGATTACGGCGTGCCGCAATCTCGCCGTCGTTTGGTGCTTTTTGCCGGTCTCGGATTCAAGATTCCCCTTCCTACAGCTACGCACGCGAAGAATCCGCAGCCAAAATCGAAACTGAAAAAATGGCTGACGCTCCGCGACGTGATTGCAAAACAGCCGACCCCCATCACGATGAGCAAAACCCGCAAGAGGGGCGGGCCAAGAAAATTCAACTGGCACGTTATCCGTGACCTTCAGCCGCAAGTCGCCGCGCGACTCAATGCTGCAATCCCCGGAAAAACATGGCTGGCGCTGGCGGACTCCATTCGCCCTAAATGTCACCGCAGTGGTTACGACGGATTCACGAACACTTACGGCCGGATGTCTTGGAATCAAACTCCGGTTACGATGACGGGCGGCTGCACGACACCATGCAAGGGCCGTTTTGGTCATCCCAACAAAAGCCGCACGACAATTTCTGTGCGTGAGGCGGCACTGATCCAAACTTTCCCTCGCGGCTACAAATTTGAGACCGACTACATGGATGTGGTTTGCAACATGATCGGGAACGCCGTGCCTCCTAAATTTGCGTTTACGGCTGGCAAGCGCATCCGAGAGGAACTGGATAACCGCCATGAGTCGTTGGCCAGGTCGTAGCAAGCAAGCGAAGACGACATTCGGAGGATTGTCACGTTCCGCGTTGATGTCGCGAATTCGAAGTTCGCTCAACGCAACGACTGAATTAAAACTTTTGTCATTATTGCGGGCGGCACGACTGAAAGGCTGGCGTCGCAACTATCCCCTGCCGGGCAAACCGGATTTCACTTTCCCAAAGTCAAAGCTGGTGGTTTTCGTGGACGGTTGTTTCTGGCACGGTTGTCCCATACATGAAACCAAGCCAAAAAGCAATCGCGTGTTCTGGAATCGGAAACTATCCGGGAACAAAAAGCGTGACCGGATGGTGACGCGGACGTTGCGAAAAACTGGATGGCGTGTCCTTCGGATTTGGGAACACCAGCTTGCTCGCAAGAACGAACCCCGGCTTATCCGGTGCATTCAATGTGCTTTGAATCGTCCACTACGTAAGCCGAACAAAACAAGATAGCAAAAATGAAAGCACGTCATCCTACTACTGCTTAAGAAGGTATTCGTTCAGTCTGATTGCGTTGGCACCCTTTTTTACGCGCAACAAATAACCATCTTTATTCTTATCAACTCTTATGTGCCAGTAAAATGTATCTCCGCGTTCAGTTTTGTGGAGCCGATCAAGCCACGATGTGAAATTCAGACCTGGAATCAGAAGGATGGCACTTACAGAACCGCACCCGAGAGCAACAAAAGATTGTTTACAGTTCTGAAGCAGATCACGTTGGTGCGGATGAAACGCGAACCAGAAACCCGAATGTTTTGCTTTTTTGTATTCTCTTGAATTGATGCAAATAACCGCGATGTTCTCGTCTGGCGAGGAATAAACTGCGGACGACCGTTTAACTAGCGGCTGCCCCAAATGCTTCTGCACTTTGGCGACGCAGGCATCTCGAAAATTGACTGGTGTAAACTTGGGCTTGTGTTGGTCGTCTTCCTCATCGTCAGCAACCTCGGCAAGTTCTTCTTCTTTTTTCACTTCCTCCGCTGTTGAAAAGACAAGATCAATAATTCCATCTACCTTTGTGAATTCTTGTGGCATTAGAACCCTGCGAATCTTTTCCATAATTTTTGGATCATCCAGCTCTTCCTTGAGTCGCATGAGCCGCAGCAAGCCGTCAATACTGATAAGCCGAATATCCCACGCGTGACGCGAACCGCGAACCTGCGCCTCAAGATCGCCAGTGTCACTGCGTCCGACGATAATTAGGATGGAACACTTGCTTTCCATTGTCCGTCCATCACTAATAAGTTTTCTCCGATAAGTCGCAACTGTTTCCAAGTCGATGCGGTAGGCGTCAGTCGTCTTCACTTCAGTGACAAGTGCATTTTCGTCTGGCGACACCCAAAAACCATCGAACCCAATTTCGCCTGGAGTTCCGCGATAGCGTCCTTGTTCAACTCGGAATCCAAGACGCTTTCCAACTTCGTTAATGACATCCTGCAACGCAAAGCCGCTGCCATCGAATTTATCAGTCAGACAATCTTCGGCGTATCTGGTGAGGAAGCTGGATGGAACGAGCGCTAGAAAATCACGAAATTCTTGGGAAGCGCCGCCGCCATCACGGAGCTTGCCATCGCCCGCAAATCCTATGACCTGTTGGACATGTTTGCCTTCGATTTCTTTGTGCGCAGTTTTCCAAAGCTCTGTAAGTGGCATAAATCGAGCAAAGTTTTACTCCTTGTGCTATTGATTGTCGAGTCTTGACCCACAGGGGAACAAATTACAATATCGCTAAACGTCGAGAACAGGCAGCGGCGCGGCATTCCGTCATGGATGATGACGAATCAGAAGTTGACGGCCAAGTGAATTGAACATTCGGTGACAGAAATCATTTTCTCCGAACCATCGGACTGCGTGCAACAATAATGCGATGAAACCTCGTTCGAATATATGGCGTCGTCGGTCGCGTCAAGGATACTACGGGTCGCTCGCTTAAACGCTCGCGCTTCCGTTCCTCCTTTGACCCGCCCGCCGCCGCCGGGGAGTTGTACCTTTAGGTTTTCATCGCCGGAATCTGTCTGCTCGAAAGAAGATTTAACGAATTTGCCACAATTCTACGCTGTTTTTCATCGCCATTTTGTGTAAAATGGGTTTATTGCTGAAAGAAACATTGCACGGTTAGTGAAAAAATCTGTTGAAAAAGTCTTTCACCGGAATGGCCAACTGCGTGAAGTAGTGCCGTTGCGCAATGGTCGCAGGCATGGCGTTGTCCGTGTCTGGCACAAAAACGGGGTTCTGGCCAACGAGGAACGCTATCAAAATGGCCTGCTTCATGGCGTCTGTCGCCAGTGGAATGAAGCTGGGCGATTGCTGGGCGAATATCGGATGGTTAATGGCACGGGTGTTCAGCGCACCTGGCACGAGAATGGTCGGTTGCAGTTGGAATTTTCCACCGTGCGCGGCGATTTTTCAGGACGCTATCGTCTGTGGCTGCACGATGGCGCGTTGATGTCCGAAGAAATCAATTTGCATGGGCGTCCTGTCACCGCCGAGGAATACCGTGCCGCCCGCGCAAAAGACAAATCGCTGCCCATGTTGAATGGTGAAACCGTAATGCCATTGCCGAAAACGGTCGCCACGGAAAAGCACATCCATGAAGTTTTTGTCCGTTCACTTTTGGCGCAGAAGAACCGCGCTGAAGCAGGGGAATGGCTGGAAAGCGGCGGCAAGGCCGTGCGCTCGCTCGGACGATTCAAGCGCGTGAGTGATGCCCTGAAATTTGTTGAGGCGCTATACAAATCAGGCGCGACCGAGGTGATCGCGCCTGATATTTACGCCGGCAAAGCCGGTGATCAATTTGCCGATTGTCTTTTGGTGAAGCTGCCGGGCATTGCCGCCAAGCGGAAAGCCATTCGCAAGGTTTGTGCGCAATTGTCAAAACGCAAACTTGGCGCGTTCCAGCCGGACAAGGACATCGGCGAGACGCACCTGTATCTCTCGCTGGCCTGAGTCACAGCACAATCAGGCAGTCGCGCATTTCGTCCAAGGTCAGCGCGCCGCTGGCCGTGCGTTCTTGCAACAGACATTCTGACACGGCATCGCCGACCAGCTTCTCAACCGCGTCGCGCATTGGACGCGCGCCCAGCTTCGGGTGAAAACCTTTACGCACGAGAAACGGCAGAACGGATTTGTCCAGTTCCAGTTTGTGTCCGCGTTCCCGGAGGAATTCGATTTCACGCGCCAGAAATTTCTCCGCAATTTCCAACTGGTGTTCGTAACCCAAACGACGGAACACGAGTTTTTCATTCACGCGCGCGAAAATTTCAGGGCGCAGGGATTGTTGCGCCCGCGTGAGGACGTGGCGCTCCAGCGTCGTATCATTGGAATGTTGCAGGCTCATCAATTCCGCCGAACCGATGTTTGATGTAAGCCAGATATAATAGTTGCTGAAGTCCAGCGTCTGGCCGGTTGCCACCGTGATGCGCGCCGCGTCCAGCAGTTGCAGCAGGATGTCCAGCACGCGCGGATGCGCTTTTTCCGCCTCGTCAAACAGCAACGAGCCTTCCGTCGCGCGCTCGCGCACCGCGCCGAGATAACCGACTTCGCCGAGCCGTGCGCCCAACAGCAAACCGAGTGCTTCCTGATTCTGAAATTCGCTCATGTCGAATCGGAAGAGTTGTCCCGGCCCGAAAATCTGGTTGGTCGTCACAATAACCGTTTCCGTTTTGCCGACGCCTGTTGGCCCCAGCAGCAGAAAACTGCCGCGCGGACGGCCCGGTTTCGTCAGGCCGAATTCGCCACGTTGCACCGCCGAGACGATGCGCGGCAGCACTTGGGACTGGCCGCGGATTTCGTGTGGCAGCAGCGTATTCAGTTTCTGGAGCTTGTTAAGTTTGTTCGTGTCTATGTTTTTATTCATCCCCCACTTTTAGCAGGAATCCTTTTTCAAGATGTGTGCCACGCACGCCATCGCGGTTTTTACTTCAGGCAAAGTAGCCGCGTAATGCAGCGAATGAATCGCTGCCCGAAACAAAAAAACAGCGCGTATGAAGATCATCAAACACAACCGTCCCAAAAACCGTTCACGGCTGCCGTCGCTCTTCGTGACCGCCGCCGTCCTCGCCCTCAACACGATTCCCGCGTGGGCACAGTCCACCACGTTCAGTTCCACCGACCTCAAGACCGGCATCAGCAACAGTCTCGCCGTAATCATGATGTTCGGCTTCGTCCTCGGCATCTCCGCCGTCATCTACGGCGGTTTCGCCATCCGTCGCGGTGACGTTGACCAGGGCAAGATGTCAATCATCGGCGGCGCGATCATCGCGGCGGCTCCGGCGGTGGTCTATGCCTTCTACACCATCTTCGGCCTCAATACCAACAGCGCCGTTGGCGTCGGCACGTTCTGAACCTGCACCGGCACCACCCCCAACCGCCCACGAGCATGAAAACCGAACTGCGATTCACCGACACCAACGCTGCGTCCGATTCCAAGGGCCGCACCTGGGGTCTCGAAGGCGGCTTGTTCTGGTGGCTTGTGGGCGCTGTCGGCGTGGCCATCACCGTGTTCTTCGTCCTGCTGGTGATGATTAAAACCTCGTTGCTGACGGCCTTCCTCGCCGCGCTCGTGCCGCTCGGCATCTGCCTTGCCTACATCTTCGGATTCCGGCAGGGCAAGCCACCCGGCTACGACCGCGATTGTTTTGAACATTGGTTTTCCGCAGGCGGATTCGCCCCGGAGGTTCAAACCATCCGCTCACCCAAACATCCGCTGGTGGAGAACAGACCATGAATACCGGCGCCCTTAATCGTCTCGAATTGCTGCGGCGGACATTGCTCGGCCAGATTCAAACCGCCGATGCCAATCTACGCTCCGGGTTGCACCAGCACGGCATGGACGCCATCGTGCGCGCCCATCTGGAACGGGCGCTCGCCCACATCCGCGAGGCTTACATCGCGGTCAACGAGCAAACCAAAATCCGCTCGGTTCAGGAACTGACCGACCAGCTCGCGCGCATTGAACAGATGCAGGCCGACCTGCGCGCCGAACAAAAGCCCGCCGACGAATCCGCAACCTCAATCCATGTCTGACCTATGTTTGAACGCGCTCCCAACGGTTTTTTTGTCCGCAATCTGATTGTTTTCAATCTGCTCCGGCGCGGTGGTTTTGTGTCGAAGGGGTTTGTCTTTGAAGCGCCCGACCTCACCAACAGCCAGGTCTCCGACCTCAATGATTTTCAGGAGCAACTCTGTCTCCTGCTCGCCTCGCTTCACGAGAATCAGCGGCTGCAAGTGCAATACTTCTGCGATTCCGATTACAAGGGGGAATTGCTGCGCTACCAACAGGAGACGGAGAAATTTTCCAATGTCTGGACCATACGCACCCGCAACGAACGCTTCGCGCGCTACTGGCAGGCCATGACCGAACGCAAACTCCGCCGTCAGCGCGTCATCTTCTACATCTCGCGCTCGCTGGAGAACGTGCCGAAATCATTCCAGTCCGCCGCCGCCCGGCGCGACTACTACCACACGCTGCTCGACCAGCTCGAAACCGAGTTTGACCACGTCCATCGGCTCTTGCTGGAAATCTTCGGCTCTGGCGGCGCACGCATCCTGCCGATGACCAACCTCGACCATTTCCGGCACTACAAACGGTTTCTCAATCCGTCGCTCAACGACCGCTTTGATTACGACCCGGCGGAAGGTTTTGAACCCGAGCTTTCGATTCAGGAAAACTGCTGGCACAGCGAAGGCAACGGCCAGTCCGACTTCGGCTTCTTCCTCGACGGCCATTATCACTCGCTCATTGTCCTGACCCGCTGGCCGCGCACGACGTATCCCGGCATCATCCAGCGGCTCACCAATCTGCGGCTGCTCGATTACACCGTCACCGTGAATGTTGATCCGCTCCCGATTTCACAGGAAATCAACAAGGAGGAAAAGGAGCACGACCGCGTGGCCGGCGACTATGCCAGCGAAAAGAAAATCTCCCTGCTCACGGTCATGGAAAAGAAGCAGAAGAAAATCCACGCGCTGATGCAGGGCCAGACAATTCCGTTCCGCGCGATGTTCGCCATCCGCGTCTGGGACAAGTCCCGCGACGGACTCAACGCCAAGGCCGGGGCCATCAAGAACGCCATCAACTCGATGAACTCGGCGCAATACTTTGAAAGCAACCTGCCCAGCACCTCGAAGAGCCTCTTCTTCCAGACCTGGCCGGGCTGGACCTGGGGAGGTTACGAACATCGCAAACTTTATTCCGAGCACCGTTTTCTGGCGGACATGCTGCCGGTCTCCAGCACCTTTACCGGGCATTTGGCCACCGCTGAGGCGATTTACGACGGGCCGCAGGATAATCTCATCGGCATCGAGACGTTCTCCGGTTCAACGGACAATAAATCCCCGCAACACGCTGTTCTGCTGGGCATGTCGGGTGCGGGGAAATCGGTCACGGTTTGCGACCTGCTTTCGCAAACCGAAGGTTATTTTGGTTACACCGTCATCATCGAAGAAGGGCTTTCCTACGGCATCTACACCGCGACGGTCGAGGAAGGCGCGCGGCCCATCATCATCCATCCCGACGGCGACCTGACCATCAATTACCTCGACACGAAGGGACTGCCCCTCACGCCCGACCATCTTTCCGCCGCGACTGCATTGGTTGCGCGGATGATTGGCACTTCGAGTCAGGAGGACAAACAAATGCTCCGCCAGGCGCAGATTGCCAAATACCTGAACCTGCTTTACGAGGATTCGTTCCAGGATTGGCAGAAGAAGCGCCACGACCAGTTGCTCGACATCGCCCGGCACGCGATGGCGTTGCAGAACTTTCGCGCCGAAAAAATGCCGCCCGGCGCGACGACCCTCGAAACTTTTGCGGACTTCCGCGACTGGAAAGCAGCCCACCCGAGCGAAGCGGAGGAATATCAGCGCCAATTCGAGGAACCAGCGGTGTTGAAATTCCTGAAAGACCCCCGGACCAGCAAGGAAGTCCGCAATCTCGCCTTTGCCCATTTTACGCCGGACGAGTTCCCGACGCACCGGATGCTTCAGGAGTTGATGATGCTCGACCCGATGGGCGGCGAACGCGACCAGATCATGGAAATCGCCACGCTCATTTTGCCATGGTGTCGCGACGGCAACTACGGCTGCCTGTTCGACGGCACGAGCAATCTTTCGCTCACCGGCAAAATCGCCCACTTCGAGTTGGGCTACATCCCGGAGTCTGCGAAGGAATTGAAGGCCGCAGCCGGTTTCCTCATCACCAACCACGCGCGCAAGCACATCATGACGCTGCCGCGCGCCGTTCGGAAACGGAACATCTACGAGGAGGTCGCCCGTTTCCTCGACATTCCCGGCGGACAGGAAATCGTCCAGGAATCCTACGCGCAGCTTCGCAAGTTCAATTGCTGGAACATTTCCATCGTGCAGCAGTATGCGCGCTTCAAACAGTCGCGCATCCGCTCCGCCGTTTTCGGCAACTCACGCCAGTTTTTCATCATGCGCCAGAACGACCGCGCTGATCTCGATGACATGGGTAAGGACATCGCGCTTCCCGAAGTGACACAGCATGCCATCATGAACTACCCCCTGCCCGATCATCAAGCCGGCCAGAAGTATTCGCCGTTCACCTATTTGCACACCGACTCGACCCGGAACCTCTGCGGCACCGTCCACAACGTCGCGTCGCCGGAGATGCTCTATTGCAGTTCGTCCAGCGGCGAACATTTCGACAAGCGCGCCCGCGAACTGCGCAAAAGTCCCAACATCGTCGAGGGCATCATCGCCCACGCCAATCCACCCAAATAAACCAAAACCAAAAACGCTTATGAAAAAACTATCGATTCAATTCGTTCCACTTGCCTGCGCCGTATGCCTGTTCACGGGCTGCGCCGCCGTGACCCGGACTGCCACCGATGTGGGCTTGGGCGCGGGCGGCGCGGCCCTCGGCGGTGTGCTTTCCAAAGGCAATCCCGCCGCCATCGCGGGTGGCGCGGCGGGCGGAGTCGTCCTTGGCGAGGGGCTTCACTACGCCAACAGCAAACAGAACGACCAGTCCTACCAGACCGGCTACGACAAGGGCCGCAGCGATGCCGTCAAACAACAATACTGGCTTTTCATTGCCATGCAGCAGGCCAAGGCGGGCGACGAAGGCCGGGTCCGGCTTTATCAGGTGCATCTGCCCGAACAAGTCATTGACGGCGTGATCTTCAAACCAACCACCGAAAATCTCCGCATCGAGGAGTAGACAGGCGAGCCTGCACCCAATTGGAACGAATTACCAATTTCCCCAAAAAACAAACAACCTAAGAAAGGACAACAACATGAAAAAGTTAATCACAATAATCGCAATCGCCCTCCCGCTGGCATATTCCGCCCGTGCGCAATGGGTCGTCTTTGACCCGACGGTGAATATTGAACAGATTCTGGATGAAGCCGAGAATCTCGCTGAATACGCCGTGATGATCGATAACGAGGTGCAGCAAATCACAACGCTCGGCGACCAGTTGAGTGAGTTCAAGAACTATGAATCCTTGTTCGGCAATCCATCCCAAGTCGTGCTTTCGATGGTGCCCAGCCTTAATTCGGATTTGCAGAGCCTTGAACCGATCCAGAACCTCGGAAGTTTGGTCGCCAATGCCAACGGAAATACGGCGCTGACCTTCAATGACAATGGCATCTATGCCACGGTGGGCGCCAGCTTCCAGACGCCCGGAGGCCAGACCATCCAACGGCCCGCCAACCAATACGAATCGTTTGCGGCCATCATCAACACCGCCAGCAATTATGTCAGCGTGGCGGACAATGCCGCGCAACGGCGCGCGACCATCAAGGACCAAATCGCTCAGACCACCCAGCAGCTTCAGGACGCCACCACCGATGCCCAGGTGCAGAAGCTCAACGGCGTGCTCGCCAGCCTGAACAGCGACCTTGCCAGCACGGATGACGAGGTAAATCAGGCCGCGTCTGCCGCGATGGTGCAGGACATCCAAAACCGCAACGATCAGCAGAAACAAATTGTGGCGTTGACCGAACAACAGAACGCCGAGTTCGAGGAGTCCGTCAGTAATTACACGGCGAAATTCCAGTTGCTGACCGCACCGACGGTATTCCCGACACCCTGACCACAAACCATAACCCTCAACCCTGCGTTCATTATGGCCACGTTCGACAGCATCTTTCCCACATTCCTCGCCAAGTGTGGTGATCTCCACACGCTGCTGTTGAGCGTGGCCTTCGCGCTTTTCATTGTGGGCGTCATCGCCACCGTGCATCAGCGTGCTTCACACAAATCCATTCTGAATTTGCTTCTGCGCCTGTTGCTGCTCACATCCTTGCTCGTGTTTCTGCCCGGCTGGGGCAATACCCTGCAAACTTTGCTGCAAAATTCCATCCTCTCCGGTCTGGGCGTTGACCCGTCCCAGGTCTATCAGCAGTTCAATCAACTGCTTGTCATCAAGCGCGACCCGTCCACGCAATCGTCCTGGTGGAATGTCATGTCGCAGCTCCACAATTTCACCACCGACATCATCATTACCGCTTTGCTCTGGCTGGTCGGGCAACTGGCTTCCTTGATGATGTTCTGGGGCTACATCTTTCAGACGGTCATCCTGAATCTCGGCTACGCGCTCTCGCCCTTGCTCATCGGCTTCATGACAATTCCGGCGTTGAAACACACCGGCAACCGCTACCTCATGAACCTTCTCGGCGTTTTGCTGTGGCCGCTGGGCTGGGCCGTCGCCGCGCTCGTCACCCAGGGCATCCTCGATTTCATGACCGACCCCAGCTTTGAATACCTCGACCCGACTTCCACGCTGCCCGACCTGCAAAAAACCATCGGCGTCGCCGCCGTTGGCTTCTGGATCATTTTCAGCACCGTCGCCGCGCCCGTCATCATCCAAAACGTCATCGCCCACGGTATCCAGGCCGGCAGTGCGCTGCTCGCGGGCGGTGTCAGCAGCGCGCTTCAAACTGCCGCCACCACTGCGGGTGCAGCCGCGACCGCTTCAACGACTGGCATTCCTATCGTCACCGCTGGCGCGGCGGGCGTGGCAGCGCTTTTAAGCACCATGTCGTCCGCCGCCAACATGGGCAGCGCGGGCGCAATCATCATCGCCGGGTCCGGCCTGCCGCCGCGCTCCGCGCGCGGCCGGCCCGGAGACGACATCACCGGCAACAAGGCCGTTCGCGAACTCATCGCCAAATCCAAACCCAATTATTACTGACCTATGGACACCCCCGCATTACGAACCACCGAAACCAAAAGCGCCGACGCCACCAAGCCCACGCCGCGCCGCTTCGATCCCACCCGGCTTTTGGTCCAGCGTGATCGCCTGCCGTGGTTCTGGTTCTTCTTCACCGTCGCCGTGTTGTTGCTGTCGGCGATTGACCGCTACCACATCATCTCCCAATTCAAACAACGCGAGCGCGTCGTCATCATTGACCCCGCCGGAACTTATTACCTGAGTCCGTTGCTCCAGTTTTCGGAGGCCAAGGATTTGCACATCCAACAGGCCGAACTCGCGACGATGGCGTTCCTCGAACGTAATCCCAAGGACTTCGACAACGCCGATTTGCTCAAATTGTTGTTTCTGAAATCGGCCCTGGGCAAGGCGCAGGACGAGCGCCTCAAGGAAGCCGTCGAGTTTCGCGCCAAGCAGTTGCACCAGAAAGCCGAGATTGCCCGCATTGACATTCTGGCGACGCGCGACAACGAGGTGCTGGCCGCTGTCAGCGGCCAGATCATCCGCAGCGGTATCTTTCAAGACAAGGCGTTCACCGAGGCGTTTCCGTTCACGCTCCGGCTCCGCCTCATCCGCAACCCCAACATGGCCTTGAACGGACGCTTCCCCACCGCCGTGGGCGACTTCAAATATGAAATCAACCGCTAAAATCCTGACATTCACCATTTCGGTGTTAACCGCCACCGTTGCGCTGGCTGATTCACCGGCCATCCAACAGGTCTTGCTCGACGACCGCACCGCCGTATCTGTTCCGGTTGCGACCAACCGCGTCACCACGATCAGTTTCCCCAGCACCATCACCGCCATTGACGGTGCCGGCATCACGGTGGACGGAAAAACGCCGGGCCTGTTTCAACTGGCCCACACCAAAGGCTCGGCGTTTCTTTCCGTGCGCGCCCTGTTCCCCAGGGCGTCCGCCAATCTCAACATCCGCTGGAATGACCACACCTACGTTTTTGAACTGACCGAAAGCGGCCAACCGGTGCTTTCACTCAACCTGGAAGCACCACCAAAGCCGGAAGATGAAGGCGTCGGTCATGCCCCCGAAGTCAGTCCGATAAAACTGCTGGCGCTCCTCGACAAGGCCAGGGCGTTTCCGTTGCTCAAAGCGCAACAACCCGAAACCGTGGCCGACGTGGACTTCACCACCTACGACGGCAAACCGCTCGTCTCCGATTTCAATGACTACCAAATCCAGATCGAAGAAGCCTTCCGTTTCAACGCCGAGGACACCCTAGTTTTCCGCCTCGTCGTCACCAACCGGGTTGACACGCCCCTGATTTATCAGCCGGACAGTTTCACGCTGCGCGCGGGCAACCGGCTCTATCCTCAATCCATCAGCGACGCCGATGGTATCGTGTCGCCCAATGGCCGGAGCATCGTCTATTTCGCCGTCAGCGACTCGCCGGACGGCGGGCGCAACGAATTGTCCTTGCGCAATGCCTTCACGGTGCTGGTGACCCGTGTATCACCGACACCGCCGCCCCCCGTTGTCACTGTTACCAATATCCCCAGCGTGAAACCCGTCCGTTCACCCAGAGGCCAGCTATGAAACCGCGCGACTTTCTTAATTTTTTCAAAACCAAGAGCGGCAAGCTTGTCACCTTCGCTGTGCTGTTCGCCGCCGCGCTGATCATTTTCAGTGCCCTGCGCAAACACCACCAGTCTCCCGATGATGCCGTCAGCGTCACGGCTCTGGCGACCAACGCGACGGACAAACCGCAGGTGGTGCAGTCTGTGGTTCGACCGATGGAGGCTTTTTATCCGCCGCCGCCAAAATCGGAGCCGACGAATTTTCCGTCATCATCGTCACCTGGCTTTTACAAACCATCGCCATTGCCAAACGTTCCCGCGAATCAAGCGCCAACCCTCGCGCCCATCAGCTTATTTGCCGACAGTTCGGCCGGCATTCCGCCGGCAAAGAAGTTGAGCGCGGTGTTTGCCCCATTCGGACGGCTGATTCCCTGTGAGACGGTCATCACGGTGGATTCGTCTTCCATCCAGACGCCGATCATCGGTCTCGTCACCGAAAACGTGTATTTCGGGGGCAAGTTGGTGATTCCGGCGGGCACGGAGATTCATGGGACGGCGCAAACCGACCACCAACGCGAACGCATCGCCAGCGGCAACACCTGGACGTTTATCTGGCAGAACGGGATGGAAATGCAGATAAAGGCCATCGCCCTTGACCGCGAGTTTGATGACCAAACCAATCAATCCGGCTGGGCCATTACTGACGGCAGCGCCGGTTTGCGCGGCGAAGTAATCAAATCCGACAATTTCGCCGACATCAAACTGTTTGCCGCGACGTTCTTGTCCGGCGCGGCCAGTGCCCTGACGGAAAAACAACAGACCATCTTCGGTCCCGTCAACAGTCCCACGCTCAACAACGCGCCCTTTGCGGGCGCGCAGGCGGTGCTGCAAACCTACGCCCAGCAAATCTTCGATTCGATTCAAAAGAACGGGTTTTACGTCCGCGTCCCGAGCGGAAAACAGTTTTATCTCTACGTCCTGCAAACCATTGATGACGCCGACGCCTCGCTCGGCGGCACCACCATTCCCCTCACCCAGGAAAACGATGAACAACTCCCCACCAAATCACGACCATGAAAACGTATTATCTCATTCCACTGTTATTTCTCTCCGCGTGTTCCACGACACCCAAATTGGCGTTGCGGCCACAGCAACCGCCAGCGACGAACGCTGACGGCATTCGTTATCCCGAAGTGCTACACGCCTATCACGTCGGACGCTACGCCGACCCGACCGACGATTTAATCATGCACGAGCAGCACGTTGTCTATCGCGTCGAGGAAAACACCCGCTGGAATTATCATCCTGGCCCGGCAGACGGCATTTTGCCCGCGTTGCCGTCGCGCGACGCGGCCTACGCGCCTACCCCGGTCAACGATGCCATCCTGTCCGAAGTCAATTCGCAACGCCTCGCTACAGCACAAATCATGATGCAGGCCCGAATTCTGTCGGCAGCCCTGGCACAATTCCAAACCGCGTTGCAGCAGACCAAAACCAATTTGCAGGAAACGGCGGTGTTGCACGCCACGGTGAAGGATATGAAACAGCGCCTTGACGCCCTTGAATCCGCCCAGGTGCCATCCCCGGCAGCCAGTCTTTCCACGACCAATGCAACCGATGACCCGTTGAGTCCGTAATCACTTTGCCGGTTCAGCAAGCCGGCAATTCTAAACAAACATAAACCATACAAACTCATTATGAGCACAAAAACAAAAACATCCGCGCCACCGAGCGCCAGCGGCAATGCCGCCCCAGCAGACGAACCCAACTTTCGGACCAACCCGGAAGTGGATGCGAAAATTGATGCCCACATCAAAGAGAACCCGAAGTATTGGAACTACATTCAAGCCATGCCCCGCGACCGGCTCGAACGCACGGTTGTTCTCAACGAAGTGCGCGAACTGGATCGCCAGCACCGGATGCGCGAGGGGATGATGAAACGCATCAATGCCAATCCTGCGCTCAAAAACGCCTACGAAACGCTGGTGAAAGACCTGCCCGAAGACCAAAAGGAAGGCGTCATCGCCCAGATTGCCCGCACCGCGCGGCGGGCTGTCGCCCGCACTCAAGGCCAGCAGCAACAAAGGCCGGAAGGTGTCGGGGTCTGAAACCGTCCACACCACAGGCCCTCGTCATCGCCAGTCACGGAAGTCTGTCCTCGCGACAGGCTTCCGTGAATTTTTTCCAATGGCTACACTTCATATGGCAGTTTTACAGAATGTATTCACTTGTTGCTATCTGCATACATTATGTAATAATGACTCCGTGGCCAAGAACCATCAGGAAAAGGTGCTGAAACTCACGCGCAAGCTGGGAGTGCTGCGCCCGCGCGACCTGAAATCCAGCGGTGTTCCGCGAACCTACCTCAAACAACTGGTTGAGCGCGGCGATCTGCTGAAGACCGGACGGGGGCTTTACATTCAAACCGGTGCCCCGATGACAGAAAATCACTCACTGGCGGAGGCGGCAAAACGGTCGCCGAAAGGAGTGATCTGTCTCATATCCGCCCTTCGTTTTCACGGCCTCACCACCGAGAATCCGGCCGAGGTCTGGATGGCGATTCCACGCGGAACGCGACCACCAAAATCCACCACCCCGACGCTGCGCGTCGTGACCCTTTCAGGAGAAATGATGACCGAAGGAATCAAACAGCACGTCATCCAAGGCGTGTCCGTGCCGGTCTATGGCGTCGCGAAAACGGTGGCGGATTGTTTCCGTTTTCGCAATCGCATCGGCGTCAACATCGCAGTCGAGGCGCTGCGGGATGCGTGGCGGAACAAAAAGGCCACCTCCGAGGAACTCTGGCATTACGCCAAGGTCTGTCGCGTGCTCAATGTCATGCGCCCCTATTTCGACAGCCTCGCATGAAAAATCCCGCTGCATCCGTTCATGCCCGTCTGGCTCAACGCCGGACCAAAACGGGCGAAGATTACAACGTGCTGCTGGTGCGGTTCACTTTGGAGCGTTTCCTCTACCGGTTGTCCCGTTCCAGTCATCGGGAACAATTTGTCTTGAAGGGCGCGATGCTCTTCGCGCTCTGGGAACCGGAAATGCACCGCGCCACCCGCGATTTGGATCTGCTGAGTTTCGGACAATCAACGCCGGAGCGGTTGGCGGACATTTTCAGGGAGTTGTGCAACCTGGAGGTCGAAGCCGATGGTGTTGATTTTGATCCGCGCTCGGTCGTGTGCGAGGACATTCGTGCCCAGGATGAATATGCCGGTATCCGCGTGAAACTGCGGGCCACCGTTGGCAAGGCCGTGGTGCCGTTGCAGGTGGATGTCGGTTTTGGTGACGCGCTGCCCGTTGCGCCGGAGGAAATCACTTTTCCCGTAATGCTGGGCATGGCGGCGCCCAAGTTGCGGGCCTATTCACGCGAAACCGTCGTGGCCGAAAAACTGGAGGCCATCGTGAAATTAGGGATGTTGAACACTCGTTTCAAAGATTATTTCGACCTGCATTATCTCGCGCAAAAATTTCCCTTCGAGGGTGCATTGCTGGTCAAGTCCATCGCGGGGACGTTTGCCCGCCGTGGCACTGCGATTCCCGCAGGGCTGCCACCTGGCTTGACGCCAATGTTTGGGGCCGACCCGGCGAAGATTCGCGGTTGGGAGGCGTTTTGGCGAAAGGCCGGCCCGAAGGCCGCAGCCCCGACACTCGAAGCCGTCATTCAATTGTTGGTCGAATTTCTGGAACCTCCGCTGGACGCGGCAGCAAAAGGAAAGACGCTGCCAGCGGCTTGGAAATCAAAGCGCTGGCAGAAGTGAAGCACTCGAAACCGGTGCGCTGATGGCTTGTGCCGGTATTCACCCGCTGCACTTTTCAACCGGCGTTTACACCGGCCACAGGCGTGGTTCGCCGCCAAATTCTGCACTCACCACTTCGCGGACATCACCCATCAAAGAGTCGGAGTCGCCAGCCTTGATTTTCACCTTCACCGGCATCCATAGAACTTTTGAGGCGTGTCCTTTTGTCCCCGGCAGTTCGGCGGCAATTTCCTTGACCATTTTCGCCGTCGCATAAGTGGCCGGCCCGGCATAACCGGACACAACCAGCCACACATTGCCAGCCGCGCGCCGTTGTGCGGCTATGACGCCATACATGGTCCAGACTTTGCCCTTGTTCAGAACCCCGTGTGGAACGCCATCAAGGATAAATGCTCCCGCCTGTTTGCTTTTCACGAGTTTTGCAATCGCGGGTAAATCGGATTGCAGTTCACGCCACGTCAGTCCAAAAGCACTGCGAAAATTTCCAGCTTTTTGTGGAAGCCAGCTAAAGAAGAACGGCAGTTGCCGGCCCGCCTTGAACTGCGGCCTGTCAAATGGCTGAACCCCGAACATTCGGGCGAGCATGACCTCGCTGCTCAAGGCAGCCATCGGCGAACCGATGGAGACCACCGACGCCCGGTCTTCATCCAGAATGTGATGCCAGCGCTCGGATTGGAGTGCCGCCGGTTCAACCGGACTCCGCCAAAGCACATCTTCAATTTCAAATTCGCGATGCAGGTCGAATTTGGAAGTCTGGGTCAGCAGCTTGGCCAATGAACGCGTATCCCACCGGCTCATGTCAGTCCGCTCTTTAGGCCGGGCTTTTGCACCAAGCATGAAAACCACACGTGGGGAATCCACCAAAACTTCCAAAACACCACGGGTTTCAAGAATCGGCAACTGTTGCAATCCCACCCCGCGCTTTTTGAAATAGGTGTTCAGCGCAACCAATATGTTATAGGTCAGCCCGACTTTATGCGGCATGTTTTTGATTTTAGCCAAAGTCCTGCGATTCAAAAAACAACCGGTTCCAGCTTCCCGGTTGGCTTCGTTGATCAGTTCTGCCAGACGGTTTAATGTGATCGCGCCGGAGGTTTCATTGGCGATCAGTGTGCTCAAACGCAATGCGGGTTTGGTGCTCATACCGATGATTTTTAATCCACGCACGTTAATTTGAAAGATCATTCAAGGGACAACTTTTGACCGTTTCAGCCAACCGGACAGACGAAGAACCGGCCCTCCACGCTTGACGCCGCAAACCGGATCGTGGCCGCAAACATCCGTTGGCAGCGTCAGACGGAACTTTATTATTGGACGCGAACCAACAGCCATCTCAAATATGAAAACCGAAACCCTGTTAAGCGTTTTCAGTTGTGACCGTCAATCAGACCTTCTTCGAGCGGCTTGTCGCAGGTTTTGCATGGGCATTCGCACCGTCGCCGCCGCACAGGTTTCAGAGTCGCCGCCATTTTTTCGATCCTCCCGCACCGCATTTGATTTTGTGTGCCAGGCACGACTGGCGGCGGACAAATAATCCTATAAATGAACCAAAACGATTATGCGACGCGACGCGAATCTCATTGGCCGCAATGTTGCCCGGCTTCGTGATCAACAAAGGCTGACCCAAAAAACGCTGGTTGCGAAGGTGGAGGTCCTGAACTACTTCGGCATCACCCGCGATGTGCTCAGCAATATCGAGTTGCAGAAGTATGTAGCCACGGACAAGCACGCTTACTTTCTTGCAAAGGCGCTGAAAGTGCCAATTGGCGACCTTTTCCCAAAGTGAAATGAAGCGACACAAAAATACCGCAAGATAATCATGGCAACCCGGCGAAACCATGTAGAATTAAACCAGCAGCTAGACCTTTTCTCAACGCGAAGGCCGACCAATGACAACATTGACACAATACGGACGAATGGCGGAGAAACACTGGCACGAACACCGTCCGAAAATGGTGCGCGACCTGGAACGGAAGGGGCTTCTGCACCAGATGCTTCTCGAAGCGGAGGAAAAGACGAAGGACGAAATGGTCACGCTGCGCATGGAATTGATGAAGCTGGGAAAAACGGCTCAACAGGCGCAGACGCAGGCGTGGGAAATGGTGAGGGAGAAATACATCCTCCTGCCGCCCGAAGAGACCTAGCCGTCGGCCACCATCACCGCCACCACGAAGAACCGCCAAAAAATCTCAACGCCTACCGCATCACCGAGGCTGACCGCCTGGGCGAAGGCGGGCCAAAGTTAAAATTTCAGAAGAATATCGCCGCCATCGAAACGCTGCGGCGACTCGATGCCGAGGAACGTCCGGCGACCCCGGAGGAAAAAGCCACGCTCGTAAAATATGTCGGCTGGGGCGCGATGCCCCAGGTGTTCGACGTGGACAACGCCGACTGGCGTAAAGAGCAATTCCGGCTTTCAGAAATTCTTTCGGATGAAGAAC
>Ga0224555_1000388_pt1 | contig 67211 bp, 74 predicted proteins | sample 714S23034metaG_FD_180687 | JGI IMG/M metagenome (GOLD analysis project Ga0224555, IMG submission 180687) | Peat soil microbial communities from Stordalen Mire, Sweden - 717 S2 30-34 | ecosystem: Environmental > Terrestrial > Soil > Wetlands > Peat | place: Sweden: Norrbotten County, Stordalen... | reverse complement strand
AAATCCAGATCGATCGTCAACTTCACGTCGTCGCCCAGCATCGCCGTCGCCATTCCCGCGCCGACCCCAAAATCCTCCCGGTTCACCGTCGTCGTTGCAGAGAAGCCGAGATGCATCTTGTGGCCCATGCCGTTCACCGGACCGGTCGGGGCATCGACATCGAGAGTGACCGGCTTGCTCACGCCCTTGATCGTGAGGTTACCGTTGACCTTGTAGCCGGACCCGCTCTTCTCCACGCTCGTGCTGGTGAACGTTGCTTTGGGGTGGTTGGCCACATCGAAGAACCGCGCGCTCTGCAGATCCTTGTCGCGGTTCGGCACGCCCGTGTCGACGCCGGTCACATCGATCGTCGCGTTCACGGTGGACTTGGTCGGATCGGCATCGTCCCACGTCAGCGTCGCGTCCACGGTGCCGAAGCGGCCGTGCACATTGGAGAGCGCCATATGTTTGATCGTGAAGTCGACCTCGCTGTGGTTGGGATCCGTCTTCCAGGTGGAGGTTTGCGCCATCGCAAAAGGGGCGGCCAGGACAAGAACTGCGGAGGCAAGAAAAGCAAGCTTCATGCGGGGATTCCTTTCAGGGGTCCTGGGGTATCGGACCTCTTTCAGCTTAGACAAAAATATGGGTTTGCGCGCGGAGCGCACATGGAATGCCAGGCCGCCCGTCCGTCACTCGCACCGCGATCGCCGTGGTCGCCCCGATGCCCAGCGCCATGGTGAGAATCGTGACCGCCGCAAAACCCGGAGACTTCGCGAGCATGCGCAGCGCGAACCGCAGGTCCTGAACGAGGTTCTCGAAAAACGGAAGTCCCTGCTCGGCGTGGTACTCCTCGCGGATTGTGCCGACGCCGCCAAAACGCAACACGGCCTGACGTCGCGCCTCTTCCGGGGACATGCCGGCCCGCAGGTTCTCTGCGGTTTGCAGAGCGATGTGCTCTTCCATCTCTTCGCGCAGTCTCCGATCGCTTTGCCGTCCGGTAATGAAATTTGTCAAACGAGCCAGGAAACGTCTGAGGAATTTCATGGCAGATCCTCCGCTTTCACCTCAAAGAACCTCGTGACCAGTGCCGTCGTCTGTTCCCAGTTCCGCGTCTCGGCCAGCAACTGCTTCCGCCCGGCCTGGGTCAGGCGGTAGAAGCGCGCGCGCCGATTGTTTTCCGATGCGCCCCAGTCCGACGCAACCGCTCCCTCCTGCTCCAGCCGCAGCAGCACCGGGTAGAGCGTGCCCTGGTTCACCGCCAGCAGATCGCCGCTGATCTGCTCGATGCGGCGCGCGATGCCATAGCCGTGCTGCGGTCCAAGCACGTCGAGTGTGCGCAGTACCATCAGAGCCAGCGTGCCCTGCGGAACATCGGTTTTCTGTTTCATCGCTCCCCTTTTGGTTACCCACAGGACTATGCCACACTTCCTTTGGGAAAGCAACAGGTCGCCACCAAACAAATTCACCTCCTCCTTGACAGCTTAGGAGAGGACGCGCTACTCTCCTAATTACTTTAGGAGTGCCGAGCCGGAGGCATCATGCGACTCTTTGCCTGGTTTCGTTCCGTAGCCGCCAAGTTCTTCCGCCCTTCCGCAACCGCGGTAGACCTGAGCGAGGAGCTGCGCTCCCACATCCAGCTCCGGGTCGACGATCTGCTGCGCTCGGGGCTGACCCGGGCTGAAGCGGAACGCCGCGCCCGCATCGAATTCGGGGCCTGGGAAAAGGTCCGCGCCGAAAGTCACGAAGCTCGCGGCGGCAATTTCCTTGAAACCTCGGCGCAGGATCTGCGCTTCAGCGTCCGCGTACTGCTGAAGTCTCCCGGCTTTGTCGTTGCCGCCGTCCTCACCCTCGCCCTCGCCATCGGCGCCAACTCCGTGGTCTTCAGCACGCTCAATGGCCTTGTGCTGCGGCCGCTGCATGTGCCCGATGCGCGCACTCTCTACTCCCTCCAGCGCGGCGACAATACCTACATCGTTCAGTCCTACCCGGACTACCTCGATCTCCGCGACGGCAACCACAGCTTCACTGCTCTGGCTGCCTACACCATTGGACAGGCCAGCTTCGACGCGGGCGAAAACCCCTCCGCCTCCTGGCTCTACGAGGTCAGCGGAAACTACTTTGACGCGCTCGGCATTCAGCCGTATCTGGGCCGCTTCATTCATGGCTCGGACGAACACGGCCCCAACAGCGCTCCCTACATCGTCCTCGGCTACGGTTTCTGGCACAGCCGTTTCCACGACGATACCGGCGTCATCGGCCGCGTCGTTCGGCTCAACAAGCACCCCTTCACCATCGTCGGCGTCGCGCCGCCCAGCTTCCACGGCACTCTCTTGTTCTTCACTCCCGACTTCTTCGTGCCCCTCGTCGACCATGAACAGGTGGGTGGCCTGAGCGAGCTGAATAGCCGCGGCAACCGGTGGGTCTTCGAGGTTCTCGGACACCTCAAACCTGGCGTCACCCCAGCCCAGGCTGCCTCCGATCTCAGCTCCATCGGCGCCGCGCTCCACAAGACTTACCCCAAAGAAGACGACCAGTCAGACTTCAGCCTGGTCAGACCGGGCCTCCACGGCAACTTCTTCGCCCCTGCGCTGCGCGCTTTCCTGATTGGACTAATGCTGCTCGCCGGACTCATCCTCCTTGCCGCCTGCGCTAATCTCGGCAGCCTCTTTGCCGCGCGCGCAGCGGACCGCTCCCGCGAAGTGGCGCTGCGCCTCGCCCTCGGTTCCAGCCGCCTCCGCGTTCTGCGCCAGCTTTTCACTGAAGCCGTGCTGATTTCGCTCGTCGGCGGCGCGGTGGGCTTGTGCGGCGGCATTCTGTTGCTCCACTGGCTCAGCGGATGGCAGCCCTTCCCGCAATTCCCCATGAACATCCCCGTCGACCCCGACGCCACTGTCTACATCTTGTCATTGCTCCTTAGCCTCGCCGCCGGATTCCTTTTCGGTGCTGTCCCCGTGCGCCAGGTCATGCGCACCGATCCTTACGAAGTCGTGAAAGCCGGATCGACGGGCCGCAGCGGACGCAGCCTCTCCGTGCGCGACGTCCTGCTTGTGGGCCAGATCGCCATCTGCGCTGTGCTTGTCACAGCTTCGATGGTTGCCGTGCGCGGCCTCAGTCGATCCCTGCACGCAAGACTCGGCTTCGAACCCCGGCACGCCATGCTGATGGAAACCGGGCTGGCTATGGCAGGCTATCGCGGCGACCAAGTGCTCGCCATGCAGAAGCGCATGATCGAAGCCACCCAGGCCATTCCGGGCGTCACACAGGCGGGCCTGGTAGATAGTCCGCCCATGCACATGGGTTGGGGCATCTCCCGGGTCTACAGCGAAAAGACCACGGACCTGCGGCCAGCGAATGCCCTCGGCGAGGCCATCAAGTTCGGCATCTCCCCGGAATACCTCGGCGCGGCGCAAACCACACTGCTGGCAGGCAGAAACTTCTCGTGGCACGACGATCAGAACGCGCCGCAAGTCGTCATCGTCAACCAGCTCTTCGCGCGCAAATTTTTCGGCTCAGTTGCCGGCGCGCTCGGCGGCTACTACAAGAAAACCGACGGTACGCTCCTGCAGATCGTCGGCGTTGTCGAAGACGGAAAATATACCGCCAATATTGCGGAACAGCCCCAGCCCGCCATGTTTCTCTCCATCCTGCAATCGCCTTCAGGCGATGCCTGGCTAGTAGTGCGATCGAACCGCGATCCGCAACAGGTGGCAGCGGCGCTCCGGAGCGCCATGCGCAATCTCGATGCCGGCCTGCCCGTCTTCATCCAGACCTGGAATGAGGAGATGAACGGAGCGATGTTCGCCTCGCGCATCGCCACCGCATCCCTGGGCATGCTCGGCATCATGGGCGCCATGCTCTCCATCACCGGCATCTTCGGCATGGCCGCATATTCCGTCGGCCGGCGCCTGCGCGAACTCGGCATCCGCATCGCGCTTGGCGCGCAACGCGTTGAAGTCCTCCGCGCCGCCCTGGGACGCTCCGTCAAACTGCTGGCCTGGGGCTCCGCCGCAGGACTCATCCTCGGCATCCTGGCCAGCCGGGTTCTGTCCTTCATCGTTTATGAAGCCACGCCCCGCGATCCGCTTGTACTCACCGGCGCAGTTGTTGCGATGGCTTTGCTGGGACTCGTCGCCACCTGGCTCCCCGCACAGCGCGCGCTCTCGCTCGATCCGCTGATCCTTCTGCGCGAAGAATGAACGCAGCATTAATCCGAAGCTCGACTCCCTCCGCAGTAACCCGCCTCTCGGGTACGCTTGTGCCGCCGGCCGGGCCATAGACGCTCCGCCCAACCGGGCCCACACTCGAGCATGGGAACCCTCAGAGCCTTCGACGGTAGCCTCTCGTCCCACCCTCACGACCGGCCGGCTTTCCTCATGTGCCACCCAAAGCACTATGAGGTCGACTACGTCATCAACCCCTGGATGGCCGGCAACGTCCATCGTTCCTCGCGGCAGCGCGCCACCCGGCAATGGGAACAACTACACAGCGCCCTGCGCCAGCTCGCCCGCGTTGAACTCGTCGAGCCGCAGCCCGGCTCGCCCGACATGGTCTTTACCGCCAACGCCGGTCTGGTCCGCGACGGCATTGTCGCGCTCAGCAGCTTCCATCACCGCGAGCGCCAGGGCGAAGAGCCGCATTTCCGCCGCTGGTTCAGCGAATCCGGTTTTGCCGTCCGCGACATTCCGCGCGTGACTCCCTTCGAAGGCGAAGGCGACGCGCTCTTCGAAGCTGACGGCTCGCGCCTCTGGGCCGGATTCGGCCCGCGCACTCTCGAGGACAGCCACCAGCGCCTCACCGAACTCTGGGGCGTCGAGGTCGTCTCCCTGCGCCTCGTCGATCCACGCTTCTACCATCTCGATACCTGCTTCTGCCCGCTCTCCAGCGGCGACGTGATGTACTACCTCCCCGCCTTCGACCGCGAATCGCAGCTGAAGATCGAAGCCCGCTACAGCAACAAGCAGCGCATCCAGGTTGCGGAAGCCGACGCGCTCCGCTTTGCCTGCAATGCCGTCAACGTCGGCCGCACCATCCTGCTGAATCAGATCAGCGACGAGTTATCCGCCGAGCTCGAGTTGCGAGGCTTCCAGATCGTCCAGCTCGACCTCACCGAATTCCTCAAAGCCGGAGGCGCCGCCAAGTGCCTCGTCCTCCGCCTCAGTGAACTCGATGTCACCCACGCCGACTGCTCCCGAGTCGCGCCATCGTCGCAGGATTCGGCGTATAACTGACCCGAAAGGGTCGTCATGCAAAGAAGAGAATTTCTCGCCGGGGCCATGTCCGCCGCGGTGATCGGAGCCGCCGGTCTCGCCTCCTCCGCGCGCAGCCAGGAGAATTCGAAGACGGACTGGGCCGTACAGCACAAAGCGCTGCCCCCGATGGCGGTCGGCCTCATCATCCAACCCGCCAACGGTGCGGAAGCCGCCATCGCCCGTGTGCGCGACCTCGGCATGTCGAATTGCTTTCTTTCGCTGGACGGTTACCTCGGCAAAATGACCAAACCGCTCGCCGAGGAGATCGGTGGTCTGCTTGAGAAGTACAACGTTGTCGCCACCGCCGCCGAAGTCGTCCGCCCCGAGCCCCTCGTCTGGGACTTCGAGCATGGTCCTTCGACCATTGGCCTGGTGCCGCGCACCACCCGCACCGCGCGCATGGATGCGCTGAAGCAAACCTCCGACTTCGCCGCGATGCTCGACATCCCCTGCGTGCAAACCCACTGCGGTTTCATCCCCGAAGATCCCGCCGATCCCCTCTACGAGGAAGCCGTGTTCGCCATTCGCGAAGTCGCGCAGCACTGCGCCGGCAACAAGCAGATGTTCCTGATGGAAACCGGCCAGGAAACGCCAACCACCATGTCGCGCGCCATTAAGGATGTCGATCAGCCCAACCTCGGCGTTGGCCTCGACACCGCGAACCTGATCCTCTACGGCAAAGCCAATCCCGTCGACGCGGTCGACATCATCGGCCCGCACGTGCGCAGCATCCACGCCAAAGACGGACGCTGGCCCACCGATCCGATGAAACTCGGCGAAGAAGTCCTCATCGGCACCGGCCTCGTCGACTTCGAGAAGGTCTTCACCAAACTGCACAAGCTCGGATACACGGGCGCCGTCACCATCGAACGCGAAACCTCCGGCCCACAGCAAATAGCCGACGTGCGCAACGAGAAGGTCTACCTCGAGCGCATTCTCACGCGCGTCCTCGCGCAGCCCGCATAAGAATCGAAACCCAACAGGAACCCACATCATGGATCGAAGAGACTTCATCGGCGGCGCAGCCGCATCCGGCATCATGATCCTCAGCTCGCGCACGGCTTTCAGCTACGAAGCCAACTCCGCAGTCCGCATCGGACTGCTCGGCTGCGGCAGCCGTGGCACCACCGTGGCGACATCCTTTGCGAAGAACACGCCCGCCCGCATCGTGGCCCTTGCCGACCTGTTTCCCGATCAGCTCGCCGCCGCCAAAACGCACTTCGACCAGGTCAACGCCTCGCTCGGCGTGCCCGCCATCGACCCCAGCCTGATGTTTCGCAGCTCGCACGCCTTCGAGGAGCTGGCCGCGTCCAAAGCCGTCGACTCCATCCAGATTTCCACGCCGCCCTGGTTCCACGTCCAGCACCTCGACGCTGCCATAGCAGCGGGTAAACACGCCTACTGCGAAAAACCCCTCGGGGTCGATGTCGCCCAGACCCAGCACGCTCTCGAAATTGGCAAGCGCGCCCAGGGCCGCGTCAGCCTCGATGTCGGCTTCCAGGTGCGCAGCGCGCCGCCCATCGCGGAAGTCGTGCGCCGCATTCACGCCGGCGATCTCGGCAAGCTCGTCTGCATTTCGGCCCACTACAACGCGCCCAACGCCGTCAGCCACAGCGGCGCGAACTGGTCGACTGACGAGTTCCGCCTGCGCAACTGGCTCTGGGACCGCGTTCTCTCCGGCGACATCCTGGTCGAGCAGAACATCCACGTCATCGACCTCTGCAACTGGATCATTGGCGCTCATCCCATCAAAGCCACAGCAACAGGCGGTCGCAATGCGATCACGCACCAGGGCGACACATGGGACAACTACCAGGTGATCTATACCTATCCGAACGGCGTCCACCTCAGCTTTTCCTCGACGCAGTGGGGCAACAACGGATTCTTCGATGTCACCGAGCGGGTTTTCGGTGAGAAAGGCATCGCGGAGGCCCCCTACTCCGGCCCGGTTCGCATCATCGGCGACAACGCATGGGAGTGGAAGCCAGAAGGCGCGCCGGCAACCGCTGCGCCTGGCACGTTCGCCGCCAACGGCGCCTTCACCGACAATCTGGAATTCGCGGACCGCGAAAAAGACAAGGCCTTCATCGAGAGCATCGCCTCGGGCCAGTTCCACAACCAGGCCCAGGCCGGTGTGGACAGCGCGCTTAGCGCCATGCTGGGCCGCATGGCTGGCCAGCTGGGGCAGGAAGTGACGTGGGAAGAACAGCTGCAGCATGGCGAGCCCTACACCATGAACATCGATATGAGCCAGTTCGGATGAGGAGCCTGAAGCTGGAAGCAGGAAGGAAGAAGGGAGAAGGGAGAAGGGAGAAGTCCCAGCCCAGGCTCCCGCCTTCCTGCCGCTTCCTTCCAGCTTCCTGCTAGCTCTTGCGGTTGAACAGCAGCGAATTGGCCTGATCCACCGTCGTCATCGACAGATGCGCCACGTTCACGTGCGAGGGGCGCGTCGTCGACCACACAATCGCGTCGGCCACATCCTCCGGCGTCAGCGGCGTGATGTTCTGGTAGATCTTCTCCGCCCGCTCTTGATCCCCGCGGAAGCGCACCTGGCTGAACTCCGTCTCCACCATGCCTGGATCGATGCTCGTCACGCGCGCCGGCGTCCCCAGCAGGTCGATGCGCAGGCCGTCGTTGATCAGCTTCACCGCGGCCTTCGTCCCGCAGTACACGTTGCCGCCCGGATACGCGATCTCCTGCGCCGTCGATCCCAGATTCACCACGTGGCCGCGCCCGCGCGCGAGCATTCCGGGAACCACCGCGCGCGTGACCCACAGCAGGCCTTTCACGTTGGTGTCGATCATCTCTTCCCAGTCCTGGGTCTTGCCTTCCCACAGCTTGTCGAGGCCGCGGCTTAGTCCGGCGTTGTTCACCAGCACGTCGATCGCGCTCCACTCCGCCGGCAGATGGGCGATCGCCTGCTCCACTGCGTCGCGATCCTGCACGTCGAGTGAGAAAGCGTGCACGGCCGCCGCTCCAGCCTCCCGCAGATCCACTTTCATCGCTTCGATCCGCTCCACGCGCCGTGCCGCCAGTAGCAACCGCGCGCCCTCCGCCGCAAACGCCCGCGCACACGCTGCGCCGATCCCGGAGCTCGCGCCAGTGATGAAAACGATACGATCCTTCAAGCTGATCTTCGCCATGCACCCATAGTAGCTCTTAGCTTTTAGCGGTTAGCTTTGAGCTGCTCCCGGCTCCCGGCTCGCTGCAGTTGTAAATACCCCGCCGCCCAGTCCGCGTCCTTCATCCCGACCTCGAAGGCACGGTGGAAGTTGGCGAGGAACAAATCGGCCAGCGGCGTCTGCACCTGCTCGGCCTGGGCCGCTTCCCGGAAGAGCCGCATGTCTTTTTCGCCCACAGCCATCGTTGCGCCGGGGGTTTCCGGCGGCGCGAGCATGATCTTGCCGTACATCTCGTAGAACGGCGACTGGAACAGCGCTTTATTCACCGTGTCGATAAACGTCGCTGGATCCACGTCCTGCGCTTTGGCGTAGACGAAGCCTTCGCTCAGCGCTGCAATCATCGCCGTGATGAGGAAATTTCCGCCCAGCTTGAGCGCATGCGCGCTCCATGGATGTTCCCCGACCACGGTGATCCCGCGCCCGCACTTCTCCAGCAGCGGCCGCACCTTCTCGACCGGCTCGTGCGCCCCGCCGACGACGATCCAGAGCTTGCCCGCCTCGGCGATGTGCGGGCGCCCGAAGACCGGCGCCGCCACAAAGTGCTGCCCGCGCTTCGCGTGCTCCTCGGTGAGCTTCCGCGAGAAGGCCACGCTGAGCGTGCTCATCGAGACGTGGATCGCGCCGTGACGCAGGCTCTCCAGCACCTGCCCGCCGTAGAGCACTTCTTCGAGCGAGGCATCGTCGATGAGCATCGTAAAGACGACGTCCGCGCCGGCAATCGCTTCAGCCGCCGTGCTCGCTACCTTCGCGCCGTCGCGTTCGAGCGGCTCCGCGCGCGACCGCGTTCGATTCCATACCGTGACGTCTTCCCCGCTCTTCACCAGCAGCCGCGCAATCGCGCCGCCCATCCTGCCCAGTCCAAGAAATGCTGTCTTCATTGCGCCTCCGCGATGTTTAAGATGTACCCGGTCCCGGCCACGGCGCACCACCGCTCCAGGGCCGTGTGCATCTGAATCATTGTCCGCCCGCTGTCCCCGCATTCCTCAAATTGAAAGAGATTCCCGATGAAAACCTCCCGCACTTACCTTGGGTTATTGGGCTTTGCTGCCGTGGTCGCCGCCGCCGGCTGGTACGGCGCCCGCAACAGCCCGCGCGATCTGCGCACGAAGCTCTGGTACAACCGGCTCGACAAGCCCGCCTGGAATCCACCCCAGTATGTCTTTCCCATCGTCTGGACTGCACTCTACTCGCTCATCGCCGTCGCCGGCTGGCGCACATGGATGCAGGAACGCTCGCCCGAACGCTCCCGCGCGCTGCGCCTGTGGGCGGCACAACTGGCCACCAACGCCGAGTGGACGCACCTCTTCTTCGGACGCCACAACCCGAAGCAATCCCTTCTCGATGTGATCTCACTCGAGTCCCAAATCGTCAGCTACATCCAAACGGTGAAAAAAGTGGACCCGGCTGCCGCAGCGTGCTTCCTGCCCTATGCCGCCTGGGTCGCCTTCGCCACGCTGCTCAATGCGGAGATCGTGCGCCGCAATCCCAACGCAGAAACAATGCTCCCCCGCGCCGCCTGATCGCTACAGGTCAGAGGCTACACGCTACCGGCTCCCTCTCCGAACAGCTCTTCCTGGCGCTCGTCCTTCGGCTTCTCAGCTTTCTCGATGGGTTTGCGCTTTGCTGTCCCGATCACGGCCACAACTTCCAGCTCGTCAATGGAGCTGCGCGGGATGAACAGCCGCTGCGTGTTCGCCCGCAGATCGGGCGGCGTGAGGAAGACGCCGTCGCTGCCGACCAGGCTCACATCGTTGGCGGCGAGGCCTTCGATCAGGTCGCCGTCTTTGAGCCGCGCCCGCACGAACAGTCCGTCGCCGCGCGGCCGTCCGGCGAAGGTCTTGCGGACCAGCCTCTCCGGGTTATTCAGTTCGCCGGAATTGAAATCCCGCACGTAGCAGATCCACTTGACGTCGGTGGCCGCCAGTGCGAGGACCTTGCCGTCGAGGTCGAGCATCTCGACCTGGCCGTTGTGCACGAATCCGCTGGCCGGCAGGTAGCCCGCGACCCAGTCCCGTGAAAATTTGCGGAAGATCGCCTTTTTGCGGCTCGAAGACATGCGTTCCTGACGATTCCGGGGCTTTCCGGGAGAGAAAGCAGGATTGTTGCACATTCCGGCGCGAAGCATCAAAAATTGTGCAGGCTGCACCGCCGCAAGTGCACACTTTTGTGTTACATTAAGTTTTTGTATTGCCCTTTGTCTGTCCTGTAAACCTTTATTCTTACGGTGGTTAGGGACAGTTTCCCGGGGACGGAGACGGACGCTACCGGCGTCACCAAGCAGAATACATCACGCATGCCCGATTACATCTATCTTCTTGAAAATCGTCTTTCCCCCGCCCAGCAAAACGCTCTTCGCCACGTTCGAGACGCCGCCCGCGATGCGGGCATGACCGTCTTCCTGGCCGGCGGCGCGGTGCGCGACCTGACCAGCGGCTTCCCTGTCCGCGATCTTGATTTTTCGGTTCAGGGAAATGCTCTCAAATTAAAGAAAGCGCTGGAGAAAGCAGGAGGCGAGTTCTGGGGCGACCATGAGCCGACCCATACCGTCTACTTCTGGTTCCCGGGCAGCGTTCGCGTCGAGGTTTCCAGCTCCCGCCGCGAGGAGTATCCCAAACCCGGCAAGCCCGTCTACCACTGGGCGCCGATTCTCGAGGACCTTCGGCGCCGCGACTTTACGACGAACGCGATGGCGCTCTCGCTGAACGAGGGCTCGTGGGGGCTGCTGCTGGACCCGCTGAACGGCGTTGCCGACATCGAGGCCCGCCACGTGCGCCTCGCCAGCAATTACGGATTTATCGAGGACCCCTCGCGCATGGTCCGCGCCATCCGCCTGTCTGCCCGCACCGGGTGGCAGATGGACGAACGGACCCAGGCTCGGTACCAAAACGCCAAAGCCGAAGGCCTGATGGAGCAGATCTCCGCGTTCGCACGCGGCTATGAGCTCGAGGAGATCGCGCACGAGGAGGATCCCCTGAAAGCCCTGCGCGCGCTCGAAGCCGAGGGCTGGATGAAAGTGCTGTGCCCGGCATGGACCGCGGCCAAGGCCGACATCAAAGGTTTAGAGGAGCTGAACAAGATTCTGATTCGCCTGCTCATGGTGGGCGTCGGTTCCGATCCCTCCGCGGCGCACATTGAGCTGCTCACGGCGAAGATGCAGCCGAAGGATGTGGCCGGGCTGAAGCGGATGTTCCCGCGGCGCGGCTTCGTCGAACAGTGGAACCGGCTGGAGCAGAGCGCGAAGGAATTTTCGAAGGAGCTGCTGGGAAAAGCGGCAGCCAAACCGTCCGCGGCGTGGAAGCTGCTGGTCAGTCATCAGGCAGAGCCGGTGCTGTGGCTCGCCTATAGTTCAAAGAACGCGGCGGTGAAAGAAAAGTTCAACAGCTTCTTCAATGTTTGGCCGGAAGCACGTCAGAAGATTCCCACTACGCTTATGGCCGAGATGCGCATCACGCCCGATCTGCCCAATTACGGCGAGATCGCCGAGCTGCTCTTCTTCGAGTTTATGGACGGCAAGCTCCAGACCGAGGAGGAGATTCGCAAGTTCCTCGAGCCATATTCTCCGCCCGCGCCGCCGCCGCCGGTCGTCATTCGGCGTCCGCGCGGCCGCCGTGCCGAGCCCAAGATCGAGGAAGAGGAAGAGGTCGAGCCGCCCGCGCGCGATTCCGATGAGGACGGCGAGGAGGAAGAAGAGGACGAGAGGGCACCCTCCCCACTCGGGGAAGACGTCCCGCTGCCGCCGAAGAAGGGCGGCGCCCCGGCTCCTGTGAAAGTTTCTGCGAAAGCTCCGGCAAAAGCGATGAAAGGGGCGAAGGTTGCGCCAGCTCCCGCTGCGCCGATCAAAGCTGCTCCGGTCAAGGCTGCGAAAGAGGCGCCAAAGACTGCAGTGGCCCAGAAGGCTGTACCGAAGGCTCCCGAAAAGCCGAAGGCTCCGGGAAAGGTTCCTGCCAAAGCACCCGTGAAGCCCGAGCCGAAAGCCGCGACGAAGGCGAAGACTCCTGTAAAGAAGCCTGCGGTGAAGGTCGCCGCCAAACCCTCAAAACCGGCGCCGAAACCAGTCAAGGCTGCTGCAAAGAAGCAGGCCGCCGCTCCGGCCCGCAAATCGGTGAAACCCGCAAAGGCCGCGCCGAAAAAGGCTGCGAAGCCAGGCAAGCCCGCGAAGAAAGCGCCGGCGAAGAAGAAACGCTAGACCTACCCTGCTCCCTGTAACTCGTACGCTGCAACCCGTACCTTGCACTCCTCAGGGCAGCTGGAATTCCACCCGCTCGCCCGCCGCCAGGTGGTGCTTCCCGATGGTCCCCACTGGGAGTTCCAGCACATACTGCGAGGGCATCTTCCCGCCATAGCTCGGGCACGTGGTCGATTTCGCACGGCAGGGCGGCGTATCCGGGCTCATCTCGACGATGCTGTGAGCGGCGTCCATCCACACAATGTCCAGCCCAATTTTGCAGTGATACATCCAGTAGGCGTGGCGCGCCATGTCATCGTGGACGAACAGCATTCCCCGCCCTTCCGGCAGAGTGGTGCGCCCCATCAGTCCGTAGGCCTGCTCGGCCGGAGTCGTCGCCAGCTCGACGTGGACGGTCGATCCATCGGGTAGCATCACCAGCGTGTTTGCCGGACGCGGCGCAACATAAGGAATATTGACGTCCTGCGCCCAGGCTGCGGGCACAACCGGCATCGACAGCGCGACAGCCGCGCAGCCCAGTAAAAGAGAGCCGATCCACAATCGCATCTCTCTATTAGACCCTGGCGCAATCGAGCCAGACGCGTTTCGTGTGCCCTGTGCCCTGTAACCTGTACCCTGCTGTTAGACTGCCTGGTCCGCCTCCGCCACCGTCGCCTTCATGGTCAGCAGGCCTTCCACCTTCGTCATCCGGAACAGTTCCAGCACGCGGCCGTTGACGCCGGCCACCACCAGCCTGCGGCCGTGGCGCTGGCTCGAGACAAAGTAGTTGATGATCGCGCCCATCCCGGCTGAGTCCATGTAAGGGACAGCGCTCAGATCGAGGATCAGAACCTGCGGCGGATCGTTGCGCAGAAAGCTCTGGAATTCGAACAGATTGTTCAGCACAAGGGGACCATTGAGGCGCAGGATCCGGCTTCCCGGAGCCTGCCCGGCGACGCTTTCGAGCGTCAAAGGTTCGGCGGCGGACATGCCTGAAAATATAAAGGTTGCAGCCCACCGTGGCGGTTACAATTCCGTGAATTGCTCCGACCGCCAACCTCCCTGGACACAATTCCCTTGCCGCGAACGTCTATTCTCGCAGCATTGATTTTTCCCCACGGAACTGGAGAATCGCAGCTGAGGTCCGTGCATCGCTCACTCGCATTGCTGATCCCTCTGTTGCCGCTGGCTCTCGCCTCCGCGATCCCGCAGGCCCACGCACAGGACGCTCCCGCGCCACCGGCCGGCTATGCCGTGCGCGGCACCGTCGTCAATTCGGTCACGAATCAGCCTGTCTCCCGCGCACTCGTCTCTCTCGCGCAGGATCAGGCCATGCTCACCGACAGCAACGGCCAGTTCGCTTTCGACAACCTGGGGCCCGGCAGCTATGCCCTCTCCGTCACTAAGCCCGGCTATCAGGGCCGCGGCGGAGCCATGGGCGGAATGATCCGCGGCAACAGCTTGAACCGCCTCCACCCCGACCCACCGCAGCGCATTCAGGTTGGGCCCGATATGCCCAGCGTGACCCTTTCCATCACGCCGCTGGCCACCATCGCCGGGCACGTCACGCTCTCGACTGCCGATCCCGACGACGGCATCCGCATTCAGGCTTTCGACCGCCGCATGGAGAACGGCCATCCGCACTGGACCATCGCCGGTGAAGCAAGAACACGCAGCGACGGTTCTTTCCGCATCGCCAACCTTGAGCCCGGCAGCTACAGGCTCTCCACCATGGCCTCACTCGACCGCCCCGGCCTCGCCCTCAACGCCCATGGACCCATCTGGGGATATCCCTCCCTCTACTATCCCGGTACGACGGACATCAGCGGCGCCGGCATCCTTACCATGGGCGCGGGCCAGCAAGCCGAAGCCGACATCGCTCTCGTCCGCCAGCAGTTCTTTCCTGTCACCGGCGTCGTCCACAGTTCCTCAGAGACACCCGCCAACTTTGAAATCCTCGACAGCGCAGGACGGCAGACGGGCCTGTTCGCGCGCTTCGATCGCCAGGACGGCACGGTCCACGCAGCTGTTCCCAACGGCACGTGGACCATCGAGGCTCACGTTTACGGACAATCGGCGGAATGGGGCAGCACGACGTTGCAGGTCAACGGCGCTGCAGCCAGCTTCGCCATGAGCCTTCAGCCGGTTCCGCACATTCCCGTCATCATCCGCCGCGACTTGTCGGATTCCGCCACTTCGCCACCCGCCGGCCCCGGCCCCGGCATGAACCTCGAGATCACGAACGCGGACGAGATGCGCTCAGAAGGCGGCGGCGGCATGACGCATAACGAAAATTCCGGAAGCCCCGAGTGGCAACTCAATGTGAATGAGCCTGGCCGCTACTGGGTCAAGGCGGAGGCCTGGCCGCCCACCTATGTCAGCTCCGTCACCAGCGGAGGCGTCGATCTCGGCAGCAATCCGCTCGTCATCGTCCCTGGCAGCACACCGCCGGCCGTCGAAGTGACGCTGCGCGACGACGGCGGCACCATCACAGGGATCATCGACAGCCAGACGCCCGGCGCTCCCAATCCCAATGCTGCTGGCGAGTCGCCCCAGGTGTGGATCTATGCCATCCCGCTCTTCTCCACCGCTGCGGCGCTGCGCAATGTGATGCCCAATTCCGATGGCCACTTCTCGTTCTACGCGATGGCGCCGGGCAGCTATCGCGTTGTCGCCTGCGATGCGCAGCAGGACATCGACTTCCACTCCGCGGAAGGCCTCGCCGCCTGGGCCGGAAAGGGTCAAACCGTCACCGTGGATCCTGGCGGAACGGCGAGCGTCGAACTCGACGTGGTTCACATCGCACCTGAGGGATCGCAATGACGCGCGCTCCTGCCGTCGCATCTTTGCTGTTGGCGTTCTCCCCAGTGCTCGGTGCACAGAACACCAGCAGCGCATCGTTCTCCATCACCGGCACCGTCGTCAGCGCCACCACCGGCACCCCGCTCGACCGTACCGAGGTCACGCTCTCCACCGCAGTTCCCAACGGATCGCAGGTCGCCGAGGCCATCACCGGCGAAAACGGCAGCTTCCGATTCGACCATCTCGAGGCCGGCAATTATCGTCTTGAAGGCTCACGCCGCGGCTACGCTACATCCGGTTATCAGGAGCATGAGGGCTTCTATACCGGCGTTGCCACCGGGCCGAACCTTGACACCAGCGGTTTGCGCCTTGCTCTGGAACCCACCTCCGTCATCGGCGGCAACGTTACCGACGAATCTGGTGAGCCCGTCGCCGGCGCGCAGGTTCGTCTCTTCCGCCAGGACCAGCGCAACGGCGAGGAGCGAATCATGGGGACGCAAACTGAAACCACCGACGACACCGGCGCTTACGAATTTTCTCGCGTCCGCGCCGGCACCTTTTACGTCTCCGTTTCCGCTTCGCCCTGGTACGCTTTTCATCCCAGCCCGAAGACAGACCCGAACGGCAATCTGCTCCCGTCGGATCAGCAACCGCGCTCGCCCCTCGACGTCGCCTACCCCACCACGTTCTACGAAAACGGCGACGACTCCGATTCCGCCACGCCCATCACGGTCAAAGCCGGAGACCACGTCGAGGCGAACTTCTCCCTGCAGGCTGTTCCGGCGATCCACATCCAGGTGCATTTGCCTCCTCCGGTGGAAGGCCGCGGGATGCCGATGCCCCAGCTTGCGCAGCAGGCCTTTGGCGCCGATGAGTACTTGAACGCAACACAGTTCACCGCCGGCACACCATCGGACGGCATGGTCGCCGACTTCAGCGGCATCGCCCCGGGTCATTATGTACTGCGGCAGTTCGGAGTCCAGGGTGAGAGCACCGGTACTGCAACTGTGGACCTCACCACGAATCAGACGGTCGATCTCGCCTCGACCGCGAGCGGCGTTGACATCTCGGGCAAAATCGCCGAGGCCTCCGGCAACGTGCTCCCCCGCCAAACTCGGGTTTCTCTCGAATCCGTCGAAAGCGGCGAAGCTCGCTATTCCGTCGTCGCAGCTGGAGACGGAACCTTTCACTTCCATTCCGTTGCAGCCGGCTCTTACGACGTCTATGTCAGCTCCCAGGACGCTCCCGTCTCCATCCTGCAGATGCTGGCCTCCGGCGCCGAAGCCCAGGGCAACCGCATCACCGTTGCCGGACAGCCGGTCCTGCTGGCAGCCACACTCGCCCGCGGCGCAACCACCGTCACCGGCTATGCCAGGCAGAACAAGAAGCGAACGGGCGGCGTCATGATCCTCCTTGTCCCGCGCAATGTGGCTCTGCACGATCTCTACCGCCGCGACCAGACCAACACGGACGGCAGCTTCAGGCTGGACCGTGTCGTTCCCGGCGACTACACGCTGGTCGCCATCGACAACGGCTGGACGCTGGAGTGGGCCCGCCCTGAGGTGATGGCTCCGTATCTGGCCCGCGGCGCGCGCGTGCGGGTGCCGGGGCAAAGAACGCTCGAACTATCCGTTCCGGTTGAAGTTCAGCCGCGGTGACTCGAAATTGGACAATGTTCAACGGTTCAAAGCGGGAACGCTTGGTACTATTGGTGCATCAGCGTGGCTGAACCTGGTTGACCGCCATGGGTCGCTTCGGAAGAATTAGGGACATGAGCACGGTGGAAGACGTCAGAAAGATCATTCAGGATTTCCTTGCACCCGAACTGCGCACGATTTCCGCTCGTCTCGAGGGCCTCGAAAAAGTGATGAGTGTGAAGTTTGAGTCCGTTGACGTGAAGCTGGGCGCGCTGGACGAGAGACTTGCAGGCGTAGACACGAAGGTCGGCGTGAAGCTGGACTCCCTGAGCAGACAGATTCAGGGAATTGATGAAAAGCTCGACATCGACCGCCGCCTGACCAAACTCGAATCCAGACAATCGTCGGCCACCCAGTAGCCCGAGCCCTACAGCACCCGCACCACAATCAGCGAAGCATCGTCCTCCAGCTTGCCGCCGCTGAACTTGGTCACCTCCGCCAGAATCTCCTGCCCCAGCGCCTCCGCGCTCCGCGCCTGCCCACTCTCGACGGCTGCGATCAATCGCTGATAGCCAAACTCCTCGCCCTTGCGATTCTCCGCCTGCAGAATCCCATCGGTGATCAGCAAAAGGCAATCGCCCTCGCGCAGATGCACTTCCTGGGTTTGATACAGCCAGTGCGAGAACAGGCCCATGAGGCCGCTGAAACTTGCCGGAAACCAAACGCTGCCGTCGCCGCGCACCAGCAGCGGCAGGCAATGCCCCGCGCTCTCGTAGCGCAGCAGTCGCGTGGCGCTGTCGAGCATGCCGTAGAACATCGTCACGTAGCGCGTCTGCCCCGGCCGGCTCAGCGTCTGGTTCACCTGCGTGCACAACTCCGCGGGAGAGGCTGCACCCGGCGCGAACTTCCGCACCGCATCGCGCAGCTCGCTTGTCAGCGTCGCAGCGGCCAGCCCCTTGCCTGACACGTCCGCGATGCACAGCGCCGTCACGTCCCAAGGCAGCGGAAACACATCGAAGTAGTCCCCGCTGACTTGCTCCGACGCCTGCCATGCGGTCGCAATCTCAAATCCTGGGATCTGCGGAATCTCGGTCGGCAGCAGCCGTGTCTGAATCGCTCGCGCCTCTGCCTCTTCGGCCGTCTTCGCCGCGCGGCCCGCAGGCGTGTGCCGCTTGAGGCTGCGCAGTCCGCGCCGCACCACGTTCGAATCGCTGGGCATGTTGCAAGCCAGCGTACCAGCCCTGGCCGCACGTCGCCGAAAAATTTCCGTCATGCGGCCGTCATGCTCCACAAACGGAAAAGGCACACCCCAATCGGGATGTGCCTCTCGAATTCCTTCCTGCTTCCTGCTGCAGGCTACCGGCTGGTCACTCGCCCTTTTCTTCCCCGCCTTCGCCCTTGCCGCTCTCGGCCATGGCCTTCTGCACCTCTTCACGGCGCTTCGCCCGAGCTTCGGCGCGCTTCTGGCGCTTCTCGTCGAGTACCTGCTCGGCATCCACCAGCTCGATGAAAGCTTTCTCCCCGCCATCGCCCTGGCGGAAGCCCGAGCGGATGATGCGCAGATAGCCGCCGTTGCGATCGCCGTAGCGCGGCGCGACCGTGTCGAACAACCGCGTCACCGCCTCGCCGGTCTGCAGATACGCCAGCGCCTGCCGCCGCGCGTGAAGGTCGCCCTTCTTGCCCAGCGTGATCAGCTTCTCCACGTGCGGACGCGCGGCTTTCGCCTTGGTCACCGTGGTCTCCACCCGATCCTCCAAAAGAATGGACGTCACCAGATTCCGCAGCAGTGCGCGGCGATGGCTCGTGTTCCGTCCCAGTTTGTATCCTGCATTGCGATGACGCATGGCAATCTCTTTCAGGGCTCAGAGCACAGAGCTCAGGGCTCAGTGAACTCGCGCCGCATTTTCAAAATAACCTTCAGCACATCTCCAGGAGAAGCGCTCAGAGCAGAGGGTTTTCTGCGCCCTGTGCTCTGTGCCCTGTCTAGAAGTTCTCCGTCTCGGGCTGAATCGGCAGATCCGAATCCAGTCCTTCGTCCTCGTCGTCGTCGAAGCGGCTGTAGCTGGCGGCAAGCTGCGCGGCCGGCAGTACCGAAGTCGGTCCCGGCACCGCGTTGCCCTGCTCGTCGATCCGCATGCCCAGCGACAGTCCCATCTGCGCGAGGATTTCCTTGATCTCGTTCAGCGACTTCCGCCCGAAATTCTTGGTCTTCAGCATCTCGGCTTCGGTCTTCTGCACCAGCTCGCCGATGGTCTGAATGTTCGCGTTCTTCAGGCAGTTGTAGCTGCGTACGCTCAGCTCCAGCTCTTCGACGCTGCGGTTCAGGTTTTCGTTCTTCAGCTGAACGCGGCCCTCTTCCGCCAGGCCTTCGGCTTCGATCTCTTCCTCGAAGTTGATGAAGATGCTCATGTGATCCTTGAGCAGCTTCGCCGCGAGGCCGATCGAATCGGCCGGCAGCACCGAGCCGTTGGTCCACACTTCCAGCGTCAGCTTGTCGTAGTCGGTGATCTGACCCAGACGCGCCGCATCCACCGTGAAGTTGACCTTGCGCACCGGCGAGTGCACCGAGTCCACCGGGATGAAGCCGATGCCGAGGTCGGAGTCGAAGTTCTTGTCGGCGGAGACATACCCGCGGCCGCGCTTCAGCCGCATCTCCATGCTCAGCCGCCCGCCTTCGCTGACGGTGGCGATATAGACATCCTTGTCGAGAATCTCAACGTCGCCGTCGGCCTCAATCATGCCGGCGGTCACCACTCCAGGCTGTTCCGCGTTCAGGTAGAGCGCCTTCGGACCGTCGCCGTTCAGCTTGAACGGAATCTGCTTGAGGTTCAGAACGATGTCGGTCGCGTCTTCGACGATGCCGGTGATCGACTGAAACTCGTGCAGAACGCCCTCGATCCGCACCGCCGTCACGGCCGCGCCCTCAATCGAAGAAAGAAGGGTCCGGCGCAAAGCGTTGCCGATGGTCGTTCCGAATCCGCGCTCGAACGGCTGCGCGCTGAACTTGCCGTATTTCTCGGTCAGCGTCTCGGCTTCGACTGCCAAACGCTTCGGTTTTTGAAATCCTCTCCACAGCATGTCGTTGTCTCCGCACAGCGGGCGCCGCGAAGCATTCTGCAGCGGCTGTGCCGTTTCACTCCGTTGATGAAATCCGCCTCGCGGCGTCCTGCTTGCACGACTCAGGGATTCAGATCCGATCCGAATCCCCAAACTCTAAACTCTGATCCCTAAACTCCGTCTTACTTCGAGTACAGTTCCACAATCAGCTGCTCGTTGACCGGCAGGTTGATGTCTTCCCGCCTGGGAAGCGACAGCACTTTGCCGCTCAGCGTGTTCGGCTCGGTCGACAGCCACGACGGCGACGGCTGATGGCTTGCGAATTCCTTCGCACCCTCAATCACTCCGAGCTTCTCGCTGTTGGGACGAATCTTGATCTCGTCGCCCACGTTCACCTGGAACGACGGGATGTTCACCTTGCGCCCGTTCACTTCCACGTGCCCGTGGCGGACGATCTGGCGCGCCTGGCGCCGCGACGTCGCATAGCCGAGCCGGAACGTGACGTTGTCCAGCCGCCGCTCCAGCTGCTGCAGCAGCAGCTCACCGGTCACGCCGGGGGTGCGGGCTGCCTTCTCGTAATAGGCGCGGAACTGCCCTTCCAGGGTGAAGTAGATGCGGCGCGCCTTCTGCTTCTCACGCAGCTGCAGACCGTAGCCTACGATCTTGGCCTTGCGATCGCGGCCGTGCTGGCCGGGGGCAAAATTGCGCTTCTCGATGGGGCACTTGTCGCTGAAACACTTCGCGCCCTTCAGGAACAGCTTCATGCCTTCTCGCCGGCACAACCGGCAGACGGCTCCCGTATAACGTGCCAATGCATTCTCCTTATTTCAGAGGCCGACCGGTTTACGTCCACTGAGGACTTCGTCCCGGTCCATCTATTAGTTTAACAGCAGAGTTTAGAGTTTAGGGACCAGGCAAAGCGGCTGGTGAAGGCCCTGCCCAGCACCACTAAACTCCAAACTCTAATCCCTAAACTCTGCGGCGTTTCGGCGGTCTGCACCCGTTGTGCGGAATCGGCGTAACGTCCCGAATCGACCGGACGTCAATCCCCGCCGCCGCCAGGGCACGCACTGCGGACTCACGGCCCGAACCCGGCCCGCTCACCCGCACATCCACCGAGCGCACGCCGTGATCCCGCGCCATGTTGGCCGCGTTCATGGCCGCCTGCTGCGCGGCAAACGGAGTGCCCTTGCGCGACCCGCGGAACCCCAGCGAGCCCGAGCTCTTCCACGAGAGCGTGTTGCCCTGCTGGTCCGTGATGGTCACGATGGTGTTGTTGAACGAGGCCTGAATGTGCACCAGACCGAACGGCACATTCTTGCGCTCGCGCTTCTTGAACTTCTTGTTGCGCGCGGCTTTGCCGGTCGCGCCCTTTGCTGGTTTCTGGTCGGCCATTAGGTCTTCGAACTCGCTTTCTTCTTGTTCGCCACCGTGCCCTTGCGCGGTCCCTTGCGGGTGCGCGCGTTGGTGTGCGTGCGTTGTCCGCGCACCGGCAGGCCGCGGCGGTGCCGCTGCCCGCGATACGACTGGATGTCGATCAGCCGCTTGATGTGCATGGCGGTGTCCTTGCGGAGATCGCCTTCCACATCGCCCTGCTCTTCGATCACCTGGCGGATGCGATTGACCTCGTCCTCGCCCAGATCCTGCACCTTCTTGAACGGATCGACGGTTGCCAAACCCAGAATCTTCAGCGCCCGCGAGTTGCCGATCCCAAAAATGTACGTCAGCCCGATCCTCGCCTGCTTGTTGCGCGGCAGATCGACGCCCGCAATACGTGCCATACGGTTTCCTTAACGTGCCCCGGCCAACTTCCCGGAGCGGGTTTTCCGGACGAACATTCGTACCGGAGTTTTTCAGAGCCTGAGTCCATCTCGGGGTTCATCGCAAGCCTGACTTCGGCTAACTAGCCCCAGCTTCCCCTAACTATCCGAAGAAGCTCAGCCCTCGAGGCACCGCCTGTAACCTGTTCCCTGTCTCAGCCCTGGCGCTGCTTATGCTTCTGGTTCTCGCAGATCACCCGCACCACACCGCGGCGATGGATGACCTTGCACTTGTCGCAAATCTTCTTCACCGATGCCCGAACCTTCATTACAGTCCTCAGTTCTCAGTTATCAGTTTTGTTGCCAGCCTCGCTTCTCGCGCACTTACTGAGGACTGACAACTGATCACTTGTACCTGTACACAATCCGTCCGCGATTCAAATCGTACGGACTCAGCTCCACCGCCACGCGGTCCCCGGGAAGGATACGAATGAAGTTCTTCCTCATTCTCCCCGACACGTGGGCCAGCACCTCGTGCCCGCCGCTGCTCTCGAGCTTCACCTTGAACATGGCATTGGGCAACGTCTCGAGAACCGTTGCCATCACCTCAATCGCGTCTTCCTTCGACAATCGTTATCCTTCTCGTCTCTGCTGATTCTTCGTGCTGGAATTCCGCAGCCGCGCCACCGCTGCTTCCACGCCCGCCGCTACAGCGCTCACTGCCTGATCCCCGTTCACTTCCTCAAACCGCCCCAGAGCACGGTAATGCTCCACGACCGGAGCCGTCTGCGACTCATACGTCCGCATCCGCTCCCTGAAAACTTCCTCAGTATCGTCGGAACGCCGCACCAGAGGTGTGCCGTCCAGGTCACACTTTTCATCCATCTTCGGCGGCTGAAAGTGGATGTTGTAAATCGTCCCGCACTTCGGGCAGCTGCGCCTCCCGGTAATACGGCGCAGTAATTCATTGTATCCGACGCCGATACTGACGGCAATCACCGGCAGCGTCTCCGCCCCGATGTGCTCATCCAGCCACTTGGCCTGCCCCAGCGTCCGCGGAAATCCGTCCAGAATGTAGCCGTTGGCCGTATCCGGCTGCTTCAGCCGCTCCGCCACCATCTCATTCACCAGATCGTCCGGAACCAGCTTGCCCGCCGCCATGATCTCTTTCGCCTTCAGCCCCAGCGGCGTCCCGTGATCCCGGTTGTAGCGCAGCAGGTCTCCGGTCGAAATCTGCGGAACCCCCCACTTCGCCACCAGCTCCTTTGCCTGGGTCCCCTTGCCCACGCCGGGTGCTCCCAACAGCAGAATCGGCCCCGGCTTTCCTTTCAGAGACTCTTTCGCTTCCACGTGCACATCCGCGACTGCCGTACTCATTACCAGGCCCGCCTTCCGCGGATCCTCCCGCTCTTGGGGGAGAATCCCTCATAGTGCCGCATGATCAGCTGCGACTCCACCTGATTCACGGTGTCCATCGCCACGCCTACAACGATCAGCAGCGATGTGCCTCCAAAATAAAAAGTGAAGCCCATGCCGTTCGTCATCCACGACGGCAGACTCTCAAACCAGCCTCCAATCAGCCACAGGTGATTCAGCCGTATGCCGCTGAGCAGAAACTGCGGAATGAGCGCCACAATAATCAGATAGATCGCCCCCACCAGCGTGATCCGCGTCAGGATCTCGTTCACGAAGTCCGATGTGCGCCGCCCCGGCCGGATGCCCGGGATGAAGCCGCCGTACTTGCGCATGTTATCGGCGATGTCATCGGGCCGGAACACGATCGAGATATAGAAGTAGGCGAAGAACACGATCGCGATCATGTACAGCAGTTCGTAGGCCGGCTCCCCCGCGCGCAATGCGTCGAACGTCTTCGATAGCCAGGGACTGTTCCTCACGAAGGCCGCCTGCCCAAAAAGCATGGGGGCCGACAGAACCGACGCGGCGAAGATAATCGGCATCACGCCGCCGGAGTTCACCTTCAGCGGCAGGTGCGTCGACTGGCCGCCCATCAGGCGCCGTCCCACAATCCGCTTCGCGTACTGTACCGGGATGCGCCGCTCGCTGCGTTCCACAAAAACGATGAACGCCACGATCGCGATCATCGCCACCACCAGCAGGATCAGCAGCGGCACCGTGAAAACGCCGAACCGCTGCGACCTGGCCGTGTTCACCAGCTCCGCGATGCCGCGCGGCAGGCCCACCACGATGCCGGCGAAGATCAGAAGGCTCATGCCATTGCCGATGCCGCGCTCCGTGATCTGCTCGCCCAGCCACATGATGAACGTCGTGCCCGCCGTGAGCGTGATCACCGTCATCGCGATGAATCCGAAGCCCGGATCGAGGACCAGGTTCCCCGACGAGCTGCGCAGCGCAATCGCGATCGCCGCCGACTGAATGATGCCCAGCCCGACCGTCACGTAGCGCGTCCACTGCGTGATCTTCCGCCGCCCCAGCTCGCCTTCCTTCTGCAGCTTGGCCAGCGGCTCATACACCACCGTCAGCAGCTGGAAGATGATCGAGGCCGTGATGTACGGCATGATGCCCAGGGCGAAGACCGTCAGCCGGCGCAGGTTGCCGCCGCTGAACAGATCGACGAGACCCAGCGAAGAGCCGGCCTGGTTATTGAAGAAACTCTCCAGCGCCTGGACGTTGACGCCCGGCGTGGTGATGTGCGCGCCCAGCCGGTAGACCGCCAGAATGCCCATGGTGAACAGCACACGGCGGCGCAGGTCGGGGATCCGGAAGATATTTAAAAACTTCTCAATCATGGATGGATGCTCTCATCATACGTCCCCCGGCTGGAAGCTGGAAGCAGTGTCTCATCGGTACCGCAACAGCCGGGCTTTTGCTCCCGGCTCCCGGCTCCACGCTATTTCTTCTTCAGCTTGCCCGCGGGCTTCGCCGTTACCTCTCCGCCCAGCACAATCGCTTTCCCGCCGGCTTTTTCGATCTTTTCCTGCGCCGACTTTGAGAACTTGTGCGCGTGTACGGTCACGGCCACCTTCAGTTCACCCTCGCCCAGGATCTTGATCAGGCCGTTCCGCTTCTTCACCAGGCCCAGCTCTGTGAACTTCTCCAACGTCAACTCTTTTTCGCCCAGCTCCGCCAGGCGATCCAGATTCACCACCGCGTACTCGGTGCGGAAGATGTTCGTGAAGCCGCGCTTCGGCAGACGGCGGTGCAGCGGCATCTGGCCGCCTTCAAAGCCGCGCATCAGGCTCGAGCCCGACCGCGAGCCCTGCCCCTTGTGTCCGCGGCCCGACGTCTTGCCGGTCCCTGATCCCATGCCGCGCCCAATGCGCTTCTTGTTGCGATTCGCCTTCTTCGGCGCCCTCAGATTCGAAAGATTCATTTCTGTCCTCGCTCAACGCCGGGGAGGAATCCCACCGCCCGACTCGCATGTTTTTTGAGAGTTTAGAGGTTAGAGTTTGGAGTTTAGAAATCAACACCAATCTCGATCAGCACATCGAAGCCCCTAAACTCTAATCCCTAAACTCTAAACTCTTGCCGCTCCGTCCTACTCTACGATCCTGACAAGGTGCGGTACCGTCTTCACCATTCCCCGGATCGACGGCGTGTCTTCCCGCACGACAATCTGGTTCAGCCGCGTGAACCCCAAACCCTTGATCACCAGCTTGTGCTTCACCGGCGCCTGAATCTTCGACCGGAAATACTGGATCCGTATCGTCGCCTTCTCGGCAGCTTTCGTCTCTGTCTTTTTGGTCTGCGCCATGGTTAGATCTCCTGCACCGTCTTGCCGCGCATCGCGGCCACTTCGGCCTTATCGCGCAGCTGCACTAATGCGTCGAATGTCGCCTTAATTACGTTGTGCGGATTGGCCGTGCCGAGGCTCTTCGTCAGCACGTTCTGAACACCGGCCGACGTCATCACCGCGCGCACCGCGCCGCCGGCAATCACGCCCGTGCCTTCCGGAGCCGGTTTCAGCAGCACCTGTCCCGACCCGTACCGCCCCAGCACCTGATGCGGAATCGAAGTCTGCGTCAGATTCACGCGGACAAGGTTCTTCTTCGCCGCTTCGATCCCCTTGCGGATCGCCTGCGGCACCTCGCGCGCCTTGCCCGAGCCGTAACCGACCACGCCCGCGCCCGGATCGCCCACCACCACCAAAGCTGCGAAGGACATATTCTTGCCGCCCTTCACCACCTTGGTCACGCGGTTGATCGACACCACCTGATCCTTCAGGTTGAACTGCCCCGAATCCAGCTTCTTCTTTAAGATCGCCATTCGCTTCCCTTCAAGTCAGAGTTTAGGGATCAGAGTTTATTTAGAAGGCGGCTCGTTGCCGGCTCCATGTGTTTTTCTAATCCCTAATCCCTAATCCCTGCTGTTAAAACTCCAGGCCTGCCTCGCGCGCCGCATCCGCCAGCGCCTTGATGCGCCCGTGATACAGATAGCCGCCGCGATCGAAGACCACCTTCGTAATGCCCTTCTCCTTCGCGCGCTCGGCGATCTGCTTCCCGATCTCCTTCGCCGCCGCCACGTTGCCGCCCGTCTTCGCCTTGGCCGCCACGGTCGACGCCGACACCACCGTCACGCCCTTCGCGTCATCGATCACCTGCGCGTAGATGTGGTTGAGCGAGCGATACACATTCAACCGCGGCCGCTCCGTCGTCCCTACCATCTTGCGCCGGATGCGCGTGTGTACGCGCTGCCGAATCGCATTTCTCTTCCTTAGCGGAATCATCTCGTCTCTTCCTTCCTAAAAGCGAAGCCGCCTGGCAGCCTCGTTCGGTTTGCCCAGAGTTTAGCGTTTGGAGTTTAGGGATTAGTTGATCCGCTGCACCCTATTCGCTTTTGTCTAATCTCTAATGCCTAATACACAATACCTTTGCCACCAAACTCTAAACTCTAATCCCTAAACTCTGTCTTACTTCGCGCCCGTCTTGCCGACCTTCTTCTTCAGCCGCTCATCGGAGTAGCGCACGCCCTTGTTCTTATACGGATCGGGCTTGCGCAGCGAACGCATATCCGCCGCCACCTGTCCCACCTGCTGGCGGTTCACGCCGCTCACCGTCACCCGGGTCTGCTTGGGATCGATCGTGGCCGTGACGCCGGTGGGCAGCGGAAACTCGATCGGGTGCGAGTAGCCCAGCGTGAACACCACTGTGTTCTTGCCCTTCAGCTCCGCACGGTATCCAATCCCGACGATGTCCAGTTCCTTCGACCAGCCCTTCGTCACGCCTTCCACGGCATTCGACACCAGCGCCCGCGCCAGCCCGTGGATCGCCGCCTGCGAGTCATTCTCCCGCCCCATATGCAGATGGCCGTCTTTTTGCTCGACCCTGATCCCGTCGGGAATCCCCTGCACCATCTTCCCCTTCGGCCCTTCCACGGTCACCACGTTGCCCTGCACCGAGTACTTCACGCCCTGCGGCAGATCGATCGGCTTGTTTCCAATTCGCGACATCGTTCAATCCTTCATGGCTTGCGAGTCCCGGCATTGCTCTGCCGTTCCACTGCAGCCTGACTACTCCGGTGACTCTCCCTCACCGGTCCTGATCTCAACCCGGGCCATCGGCCCGGCCACTACAGCCTGTTCCAGCACGGCACGCGAAGCGTGCGCCCGCCGAGCCGGCAAGGCTACCAGATTTCGCAGAGGAGCTCGCCGCCCACGCCTTCCCTGCGCGCCTGACGGCCAGTCATCACGCCCTTCGGCGTGGTCATGATGCTGATGCCCAGCCCACCCTGCACGCGCTTAATCTCATCGCGGCCGATATAGACGCGGCAGCCCGGTCGGGAAACACGCTCCAGATCGCGGATCGCCGCCTCGTTGTTCGCGCCGTACTTCAGATACACCCGCAGCACCGCGCGTCCGTTCTCTTCGGTCGTTTTGAAGTTGGAGATATAGCCCTCCTCCTTCAGAATGCGGGCAATCTCCGCCTTCAGCTTCGAGGCCGGAACATCCAGCTTTTGATGACGCGCGCGTATCGAATTGCGAATCCGCGTCAGAAAATCCGCTACCGGATCGGTCAAACTCATCGTTTCTCCTTCATTCCCCGTTCGCTCTGCCCTGACCCACACCGCTCGAGCCGAGAACCAGCGGAAATGTCTTTTGGCTTCGGACCTTTCAGGCCTACGCCGAACTTGTCTTGCGGCCGAAGGCCGCGTCCGCCTGGACGGCCAGTCCCGGCCAGCGTTACCAGCTGGACTTCACCACGCCAGGAATCTCGCCCCTGAGCGCCAGCCCGCGGAAGCACAACCGGCACACGCCAAATTTCCGCAGAAACGCCCGCGGCCGTCCGCACAGCTGGCAGCGGTTGTGCTGCCGGCTCTTGAACTTCGGCTTGCGTGCGTCCTTCACTCGTTTTGCTGTTGTCGCCATGTCTCTCTGTCCCTTCGATTCTTACGCGCCCTGCGCCCGGAACGGCATCCCGAACTGCCGCAGCAGCGCGCGCGCCGAGTTGTCGTCCAGGGCCGACGTCACAATCGTGATGTTCATGCCCTTCAGCTTGTCCACTTTCGAATAGTCGATCTCCGGGAAGATCAACTGGTCGCGTATGCCGAGCGTGTAGTTGCCCCGCCCGTCAAAACTCTTGGTCGACACGCCGCGGAAGTCGCGCACGCGCGGCAGCGCCACGGAAATCAGCCGGTCGAGAAACTCGTACATCGTGTCCCCGCGCAGCGTCACCATCGCGCCGATGGGCATGTTCTCGCGCACTTTGAACGCCGCAATCGACTTCTTCGCCCGCGTGGTCACCGGCTTTTGCCCGGCAATCGCCGCCAGATCGGCGGCCAGCGGGTCGAGCATCTTCGAGTTCTGCGTCGCCTCGCCCAGTCCCATGTTCAGCACGATCTTTTCCAGCCGCGGCACCGCCATCGGGTTTTTCAGGCCCAGTTCCTTCTGCAGTGCGCCCTTGAGTTCCTTGTGATACTTCTCTTTCAGTCTCGCTGCCATTTCCGTTTCTCTTCTCTCTGTCTCCGCTCTCGGATTGGCTTGCGCCGTCTACCGTTTCGGAAACTTCAATTTCGCTCGGCGTTCCTGATCGCTGAACGCTGAACGCTGATCACTTCGATTTTTTAGCGGCAATCGTTCCGCCGCACTTCTTACAGATACGCACTTTCACATCGCCTTCAAACTTGTGCCCCACACGCGTCGGCTGGTTGCAGCTCGGGCAAACCAGCATCACATTGGACCGGGGAATCGACGCTTCCTGCTCCGCGATCCCGCCCTTCACGCGCCGCTGCGGATTCTCCTTCATGTGCTTCTTCACAATGTGCACATGTTCCACAAGCAGCCGGCCGGTATCGGGAAATACCCGCAGCACGCGCCCCTTCTTTTCGCGATCGCTGCCCGAGATCACCTGCACCGTATCGTTCCGCTGAATATCCAAACTCGCCATAACCGTCCTCTGTAACCTGTCACCTGTAACCTGTCACCTGTGCCTTGAAGCTGGGCTTCAAAGCACTTCAGGTGCAAGCGAGACAATCTTCAAAAACTTCTTCTCCCGCAGTTCGCGCGCCACCGGACCGAACACGCGCGTGCCCACCGGTTCGCCCACATCGTTAATCAGCACCGCCGCGTTCGTGTCGAAGCGGATATACGTCCCGTCGCGGCGCCGCGTTTCCTTGCGCGTGCGAACCACCACCGCCTTCACCACCTTGCCCTTCTTCACCTGACCGTCCGGCGAAGCTTCCTTCACAGCTGCGGTGATCACGTCGCCCAGTCCCGCCTTGGAACCGCTCGATCCGCCCAGAGGCAGAATCATCTGCAGCTTGCGCGCGCCGGAGTTATCGGCGACCTCGAGCATCGTTCTCATCTGCACTGCCATGGCAATCTCTCCTTCTTGCTGTCGCGGTCGAACTCACGCTCGCCGCGATCTCCGATTCACTACTGCGGCTGCTCGGTGTTGATTCCGACCGCCTTCTCGGTTTCCTGCACCTGGGCCAGCGCCGACCGGCGAATCACTTCTTCCAGATTCCACCGCTTCAGCTTGCTCAGCGGCCGCGTCTCGCGGATGCGCACCACATCGCCCACCCGCGCCGTGTTCTGCTCGTCGTGCGCGTAGAACTTGCGGTTCGACTTCACGATGCGCTTGTACTTGGGGTGCGCCTTGCGCATCTCCACCTCGACCACGATGGTCTTCTGCATCTTGGTCGAGACCACCTGCCCCACCTTCTCGTTGCGCCGCGATGCCGGTTTGGTTCCGACCGCCGTGCTTCCCGTGTTGCTTTCCGTTGCGCTCATCTCGTTAACCCTTCTTCACGCTGCTGGACCGAGCAGCCTTCTTCTTGATCGACGAAGGCTTAGCCGAAGACTTCCGCGCCGCCGCGGAGCGTCCGCTCGCCTTGTGCGTGGTCGTGCTCTTTTTCGCGGCCTTCTTCTTCGCTGTCTTCGCTACTTTCTTCTTCGCCTGCTTCGCCGGTGCGCTGCCCTCAACCTCGTCGGCATGCGCATGATGCTTCGGCGCCACCAGGGTGTGGATGCCCAGCTCGCGCTCGCGCGAGATCGTGTTGACCCGCGCGATATCCTTCTTCAGCTCGCGCAGCTTCTTCGCGCCCTCGGTCTGGCCCAGCTTCATCTGAAACCGCAGCCGGAACAATTGCTCCGCCGCCTTGCGCCCCTCGAGCGCCATCTCCTCGTCGCTCAGGTTCCGAATCTTCTCCACTTCCATCGTTGCTCTTCTCTCCGGCTGGACCCAGTACCAGGATCCCACCCGTATCTCAAATTCTGCTAATCGTTCCACTCCCGCCAAACGACCGCTCCCGGGTTTATTTGCTCCCTACTTCACTGCAGCGACTACCTTCGCATCGTGCCGCTGTACAAACTTCGTCTTCAGCGGCAGCTTGTGCGCTGCCAGCCGCATCGCTTCCGTTGCAATCTCCGGCGTTACGCCTTCCATCTCGAACAGAATCCGGCCCGGACGAACCACCGCTACCCAGTGATCCGGAGCGCCCTTGCCCTTACCCATACGGGTTTCAGCCGGCTTCTTCGTTACCGGCTTGTCCGGAAACAGCCGCAGCCAGATCTTGCCGCCGCGCTTGATGAAGCGCGTCATCGCCACACGGCTGGCTTCGATCTGCCGGTCGGTGATGTAACCGCACTCCATCACCTTCAGGCCGAAGTCGCCGAACGACAGCTCGCTTCCGCGCCATGCCTTCCCGCGCATCCGACCGCGCTGCTGCTTGCGGTACTTCACTTTCTTTGGCATCAACATATCGAGTACCTATCCCGTAACCTGTAACCTGTAACCCGAGCGTGTTGGTTAGAACACGCTGCTTCCCACCACCGCGGCCTGCGGCTCGCGCCGCTTCTGCTGATAAATGTCTCCGCGATAGATCCACGTCTTCACGCCGATCACGCCGTACGTCGTGCGCGCCTCGGCAAACCCATAGTCGATATCCGCGCGCAGCGTGTGCAGCGGCAACCGCCCCTGCAGATACCACTCCGAGCGCGCAATTTCGTTCCCATTCAACCGGCCGCTCACGCGCACCTTAATGCCCTTGCAGCCAAAGCGCAGCGCCGAATCCACTGCCTTGCGCATCGCGCGCCGGAAGCCTACGCGCTTTTCCAGCTGCAGTGCGATATTCTCCGCCACCAGCTGCGCGTCCAGCTCCGGCTTGTTCACCTCCAGAATGTCGATGAACACGTCGCGGTTGGTCCGCTTCTGCAGCTCGCCCTTCAGCTTCTCGATCTCCGCGCCCTTGCGCCCGATCACGATGCCGGGACGCGCGGTGCGGATCATCAGCCGCAGTTTGTTGCCTGGCCGCTCCACTTCCACCGAGCTCACGCCCGCTGCCTTCAGCTTCTCCTTCAGCTCGCGCTTCAGGTGCACGTCTTCGATCAGCAGCCGGCTGTAGTCTTTGGTCGCAAACCAGCGCGAGTGCCACGGCTTGTTGATTCCGACCCGGAATCCGTAAGGATGGACTTTCTGTCCCATAGAGTCTCTCGATTCCTCTCGCTACTTCTTCTTCGCGGGTTTCTTCGCCGCGGCCTTCTTTGCTGGCTTGTGAGCGGTCGCCTTCTTCGGTACCGCCCGCTTTTTCGAGGCAGGCGCTGGAGCTTTCCTGCCTGCCGTCTTCTTCGCGGCTGCCTTCACCGGCTCCGCCGCCGAATCCTCATCGACCCGATGCACCAGGCCCTCAGCATGCCCGCGCTCCGCCAGCGCAATCGCAATGTGCGACAACCGCCGCTGGTACCGGTACGCGCGGCCCATAGGAGCCGGCCGGATCCGCTTCATGCGCGGCCCGTCGTTGGCCACTGCCGACTTCACGTACAGGCTGTCCACGTCAACATCGAGCCCCTGCTCCTGGCTCAGGTGGTTCGCGTTCTGCAGCGCCGAGCGCAGAACCTTCTCCACCAGCGGAGCAACCGACTTCTTCGTGAACGCGACCGTGTTCAGCGCCTCTTCGACGCCGCGCCCCTTAATCAGATCGAGCACCAGCCGCGCCTTCTGCGGCGATACCCGCTGAAACCGCGCCTCCGCTCGAAACTCTCTCGTCTGTGCTTCCATCGCTGCTCCAAACTCTCTTCCCGCTCGCTAACCGCTTCTTAGCTGACCGGCTTTTAGCTGACTGGTTCTTCGCTGACCGCTTCTCAGCTGCTTTCCTACCTCGGCCTCGCCGCCGTCTCCGTCGACGCAGCCTTCATCGAGTGGCCTTTGAACTGACGCGTGGCGGAAAACTCGCCCAGCTTGTGCCCCACCATGTTTTCTGTCACATACACCGGCACAAATTTCTTGCCGTTGTGCACCGCGATGGTGTGACCAATCATGTCCGGATGAACCGTCGAGCGCCGCGACCACGTGCGAACGACCTTCTTATCGTTCGCACGGTTCATCGTCTCGATTTTCACCATCAGGTGCGTATCAACAAACGCGCCCTTTTTTGTCGACCTTGCCATCTCAGATCCTCTTCAGTTCCTGCTGCTACCGGCTACAGGCTACCGGCTACAGGCTGCCCTACTTGCTTCTCCGCGACACGATAAACGCATCGGTTCGCTTGTTGTTCCTCGTCTTGTATCCCCGAGTCGGCTGGCCCCATGGCGTTACCGGATGCCGCCCGCCCGACGTCTTGCCTTCACCGCCGCCGTGCGGATGATCCACCGGATTCATGGTCACGCCGCGGTTCGTCGGCCGGATGCCCTTCCACCGATTGCGTCCCGCCTTGCCGATCGAGACGTTCTCGTGATCCGTGTTGCCCACCTGCCCGATCGTGGCCATGCAGTCGATCAGCACCTTGCGCGTCTCGCCGGAAGGCAGCTTCAGCAGCGCATAATCGCCTTCCTTCGCGACCAGCTGGGCAGAAGCTCCGGCAGACCGCACCATCTGCGCGCCCTTGCCCGGCCGCAGTTCCACGTTATGCACCTGCGTGCCGGCGGGAATATTCTTCAGCGGCAGCGCGTTCCCCACGAGGATGTCCGCGTCCGGCCCGCTCATGATCTTCTGGCCCACCTTCAGCCCTACCGGCTGCAGGATGTACCGCTTCTCCCCATCGGCGTAGCTGATCAGCGCAATCCGCGACGAGCGGCCCGGATCGTACTCGATGGTCGCGACCGTTCCCGGCACGCCGTACTTCTCGCGCTTGAAGTCAATCAGCCGCAGCTTCTGCTTGTGCCCGCCGCCGTGATGACGAATCGTCATGTCGCCCGAGTTGCGCCGTCCGCCGGTCCGCAGCTTGTTCACCACCAGCGGCTTGTACGGCGTGTCCTGCGTGATCTCGTCCCGCACCAGCGTCGTCTGAAACCGCAGCGTCGGTGTGATCGGTCTGTATGTCTTAATCGGCATTGTTATTCTTCTCTCTGCCCACCGGCTAATCCCGCCGGTTCCAATCTTGTCTTTCTGTACCCTGCAACCTGTACCCTGTAACCTGTACTTACAGGTTGTTCACGTAATCCGGCATCTTCTCGCCTGCCTTCAGCCTTACGTAGGCTTTCTTCCAGTCAGGACGATGGCCGGCAAACTTGCCCCGCCGGCGTTCCTTGCCCACCATGTTCGCGGTCCTCACCGCGCGCACCTTTACCTTGAACAGCGCTTCGACCGCCTGCTTCACTTCGGTCTTGGTGGCATCGGCCGCCACTTCGAACACCAGCGTGCTTTCGGTCTCTTTCACGCCGAGTGCCTTTTCGGTGATCATCGGCCGCTTGATTACGGTATAAGTCGACGGCATCAGGCCACCGCCTTTCTGCCTTTCGGCACCGATTTCTTCAGCGATTCCTGCAGTTTCTCCAGCGCCGGCCGCGAGAAAATCACGCGCTCGAACTTCAGCAGGTCGTAAGGATGAACTTCGTTGTTCAGCATCAGGTCGACGCCGGCCAGGTTCCGCGCGCCTTTCTGCAAGTTCGGCCCCAGGCTCGCTCCGCTCTCCACCAGCAGCGTTGTTCTGTTCGCTTCCAGCTTGTCCAGAGCCGCGCGATACAGCTTGGTCTTCGGCTCTTTCGCCTCCAGCGACTCCACCACGATCAGTTTGCCATCGGCAAACTTCACCGCCAGCGCCGAACGCAGCGCACCCAGCAGCTTTTTCTTCGGGAAGGCATAGTCATGCGAGTGAGGCACCGGCCCGTGCACCGTGCCGCCATGCCGCCACAGCGGCGACCGGATCGATCCGATACGCGCCCGGCCCGTGCCCTTCTGCTTCCACAGCTTTTTGCCCGACCCGGAGACCAGCTTCCGGTTCTTCGTCGCAGCCGTGCCCTGGCGCAGCGAGGCGCGGTAATGCTTCACCGCTTCCCACAGCAACGCCTCGTTCACCTGCCCGAAGACCTCATCGGCCAGCTCCAGCGAGCCGACCTTTTTGCCTCCGAGATCCACTACGTCAATGTTTGCCATCGTCTTGTTTCTTTCTGCTGCTCTGTCTCAATTGTTTCGCTAACCGCTTCTTAGCTGACCGCTCGTTAGCTCACTTCTTCTTGCCCATCGCCTTCTTCGAAGCCTTCAGCGGATCGACCGTACCCGAACCCGCAAACCCACGGCGCTCGCGCGGCGGAGCCTTTGCCTTGGTGATCAGCACATAACCATCGCGAGGACCAGGAACCGCCCCCTCGACCATAATCAAATTCTCTTCAAGATCGATTCCGCGAATCCGCAGATTGCGCACCGTCACCTTGTCCACGCCCATGTGTCCCGGCATTCTCTGCCCCGGAAACACGCGCGACGGGAACGACGAAGCGCCAATCGAGCCCTGTACCTGGAACATGTGCCCGTGCGACTTGGGACCGCCGCCGAAATTGTGCCTGCGCACCACGCCCGCAAACCCGCGGCCCTTGCTCGTGCCCTGCACATCGACGTACTTTTCATCGGAGAAGATGTCCACCAGCACGCGATCGCCGGCCTTCACGCCATCGGTTCCGGCTTCCTCACCGGCGCCCGGCTTCGCCATTTCGATGGCAACTTCCTTCTGCAGCCGAACCGGGGCGACGCTGGTCTTCGCAAAGTGGCCGGCCTGCGGCTTGGTCACCTTTGACGCCTTCACAAATTCGACCAGGCCGATCTGCGCCGCGTCGTACCCATCTTTCGTTGCGGTCTTCAGTTGCGTCACCACGCACGGACCCGCCTGCAGCACGGTGATCGGGTGCACTTCGCCCTTCTCATCGAACACCTGCGTCATCCCGATCTTCTTACCCAAAATCCCGTTGACTGGCATCTCTTCCTCTCCTCATCATGCCCGCGCGATATCCACGGTCACTGTAGGTTGTTGATCAGCCTTCGCGGCTTTTGCGCCCGAAGGGCGCGTCCGCCTGGACGGCTAGTCCTCACTTCTCGAACGCCTTAATCTCCACATCCACGCCGGCCGGCAGATCCAGCTTCATCAGCGCGTCCACCGTCTGCTGCGTCGGCTCCAGGATGTCGATCAGCCGCTTGTGCGTGCGAATCTCGAACGCCTCGCGCGACTTCTTGTCCACGTGCGGCGACCGCAGCACGCAGTACTTGTTTTTTACTGTCGGCAACGGAATCGGCCCCGCCACCGTCGCGCCCGTGCGCTTCGCCGTGTCGACAATCTCGCCCGTCGACGTGTCCAGCACTCGGTAGTCGTAAGCCTTCAGCCGGATTCGTATTCTCTGTCCAACCATCTCGTTTGTTCTTTCCCGGTCAGCGGACCATTTTTTCGGATGGCCCGCCTCCCCGCTTTTCTCTGACTGCTGACTGCTGACCGCTTTTCAGCTGACCGGACTTTAGCCGACCGGCTTTCAGCTGCCGTCAGGCAATGATTTCCGAGATCGTGCCCGCGCCCACCGTCTTGCCGCCTTCGCGAATTGCGAAGCGCAGGCCCTTCTCCATGGCCACCGGCGTGATCAGTTCCACTTCCAGTTCCACGTTGTCGCCCGGCATCACCATCTCGGTGCCCGCCGGCAGCGTTGCCACGCCGGTCACATCCGTGGTGCGGAAGTAGAACTGCGGACGATAGCCCTTGAAGAACGGCGTGTGACGGCCGCCCTCTTCCTTACTCAGAACGTAAACCGACGACTTGAACTTCGTGTGCGGCGTGATCGAGCCCGGCTTCGCCAGAACCATCCCGCGCTCCACGTCTTCCTTCGCGATGCCGCGCAGCAGCAGGCCCGCGTTGTCGCCCGCCAGTCCTTCATCGAGCTGCTTCTTGAACATCTCGACACCGGTCACCACCGTCTTGCGCGTCTCGCGGAAGCCGACGATCTCTGCTTCCTCGCCCACCTTGATCTTGCCGCGCTCGATGCGGCCCGTCACAACCGTGCCGCGCCCCGAGATCGAGAAGATGTCTTCGATCGGCATCAGAAACGGCTGATCCACAGCACGCGCCGGCAGCGGAACCTGCTTGTCGACCGCCTCCATCAGCTCGTCGATCTTGGCTTCCCACTTCGCTTCGCCGTTCAGTGCACCCAGCGCCGAGCCGCGGATCACCGCAACGTCGTCGCCGGGGAACTGATACTTCGACAGCAACTCGCGAACTTCCATCTCCACCAGATCCGTCAGCTCTTCGTCCTCAACCGCGTCGCACTTGTTCAGGAACACCAGCACATAGGGCACGCCCACCTGGCGGGCCAGCAGCACGTGCTCCTTGGTCTGCGGCATCGGTCCATCGGTCGCAGCGACCACGAGAATCGCGCCGTCCATCTGCGCCGCGCCTGTGATCATGTTCTTGATGTAGTCGGCGTGGCCGGGGCAGTCGACGTGCGCGTAGTGGCGGTTCGCCGTCTCGTATTCCACATGGGCCGTGGCGATCGTGATGCCGCGCTCCCGCTCTTCCGGCGCGTTGTCGATCGAGTCGAACGAACGGAACATATTCTTCGGATTGTGCTTCTGCAGCACCTTGGTGATCGCCGCCGTCAAAGTCGTCTTGCCGTGATCGATGTGCCCGATCGTCCCCACGTTCACGTGCGGCTTGGACCGGTCAAATTTTTCCTTCGCCATAAAAGTCCTGATTCCCTTTCGTAGCTTGTACTGCTTGTTTCACCTCGGAGCGCCGGCTATCCGGCACCAGCCCCAAAACTTGTTCAACAAATCCCTACTTGCCCTGATTCCGCCCGATGATCTCTTCGGAAATCATCCGCGGCGCCTCTTCATACCGCGCAAACTGCATGCTGTACGAGGCCCGCCCCTGCGTCGACGACCGGATATCGTTCACGTATCCGAACATCTCCTTCAGCGGAACCATCGCCTTGATCACCTGCGATCCGCCCACGTGCTCCATGCCTTCAATCCGGCCGCGCCGCGAGTTGATGTCGCCGATGATCGTGCCCATGTGCTCTTCCGGTACCGTCACTTCGACCGCCATCACCGGCTCCAAAAGGACCGGCGAAGCCTTCCGAGCCGCTTCCTTGAAGGCCAGCGAACCCGCAATCTTGAAGGCCATTTCGTTCGAGTCGACGTCGTGGTAGCTGCCGTCGTAAAGAAACGCCTTGAAGTCCACCATTTCGTAGCCGGCCAGAATCCCGCCCAGCGCCGCCTCGCGGATGCCGTGCTCGATCGGCTTGATGTACTCCTTCGGAATCGAGCCGCCTCTGATCTCGTTGATGAACTCAACGCCCTTGCCAGTCTCGTTCGGCTCCAGCCGAATCTTCGCGTGCCCGTAGTTGCCCGATCCACCCGTCTGCCGAATGTACTTCCCTTCAGCCTCGGAGTGCTTGCGGATCGTCTCGCGGAACGCAACCTTCGGCTCGCCCACATTCGCCTCGACCTTGTGCTCGCGCTTCATGCGATCCACAAGAATTTCGAGATGCAGCTCGCCCATGCCGCTGATGATCGTCTGTCCCGAATCAATATCCGTCCGCACTTTGAACGTAGGATCTTCCTCGGCCAGCCGCGCCAGCGCCACGCCCATCTTTTCCTGATCGGTCTTGGTCTTCGGTTCCACTGCCACCGAAATCACCGGCTCCGGAAAATCAATCGCGCTCAGCGCAATCGCGTGATGCGGATCGCACAGCGTATCGCCCGTCTTGATCTCTTTCAGGCCCACGCACGCGCAAATATCGCCCGCGTAAATCTCGGTGATCTCCTCGCGCTTGTTCGCGTGCATCTTCACCAGCCGACCCACGCGCTCCGTGCGTCCCGACCGCGGATTCAGCACCGTGTCGCCGGTCTTCAACGCACCCGAATAGAGCCGGATGAACCCCAGCTTCCCGTACTGATCGTTGATCAGCTTGAACGCCAGCGCCGAAAACGGCTCCTCGTCCTTCGCCTCGCGTTTCAGCACCACACCCGCATGATACGGATCGATGCCCTCAATCGGGGGAACATCCAGCGGGCTGGGCAGAAAATCCACCACCGCGTCCAGCAGCGTTTGCACACCCTTGTTCTTGAAGGCCGACCCGCACAGCACCGGGAACACCTTCATCTCGATGGTCGCCGCACGAAGACCCATCTTCAGTTCCTCGGCCGTCGGAGAAGGACCTCCATCAAGGAACTGAAGGTATTTGTGCATCAGTTCGTCGTTAAATTCCGCAACCGTCTCAATCAGCTGTAGACGGAAGGCTTCCGCCTTCTTCTGCAGCTCGGCGGGAATCGGCTCTTCCGAATACTCGGCGCCCATGGTCTCGTCATGCCACAGGATCGCCTTCATCTCGATCAGGTCCACGACGCCCTTGAATTTGCTTTCCGCGCCGATCGGAATCTGCGTCGCCACCGGCCGCGCGCCCAGGCGCTTGCGGATCGTCTCGATCACGTGCTCGAAATCCGCGCCCGCCTTGTCCATCTTGTTCACAAAGCAAATGCGCGGAACCTTGTACTTATCGCCCTGCCGCCACACCGTCTCGGTCTGCGGCTGAACGCCGGAAACGGAATCGAACAGCGCCACTGCGCCGTCCAGCACGCGCAGCGAGCGCTCCACCTCGGCCGTGAAGTCCACGTGGCCAGGCGTATCAATAATATTGATACGGACATCTTTCCAGGTGCAGGTCGTCGCCGCCGACGTAATCGTGATGCCGCGCTCCTGCTCCTGCTCCATGTAGTCCATCGTCGCCGTGCCTTCGTGCACTTCGCCGATCCGATGCGTGATCCCCGTGTAATAGAGGATGCGCTCGGTCGTCGTCGTCTTTCCGGCGTCGATATGCGCCATGATTCCGATGTTCCGGCAACGATTCAGCGGTACTAGTCGCGGCACGATACTCTCTCTTTGCTTCTTGCGGGCTTTTTCAGCCCGCGGTTGTTTCTGTTTCTACTGCGGGACCAGGCTGAGCATCTCTGCTCTCTGTAACCTGTTCCCTGTAACCTGTAACCCGGTCAACAGCGATCGAAGTCGCTGTTTACCACCTGTAATGCGCGAACGCCTTGTTCGCTTCGGCCATGCGGTGTACGTCTTCCTTCTTCTTCATCGCCGCGCCGCGTCCGTTGGCCGCATCCAGCAGCTCATTCGACAGCTTGTCGATCATGCCCTTCTCGCCGCGCGCCCGGCCGTAGCTCACCAGCCACCGGATCGCCAGCGACGTCCGCCGCTCCGCATTCACTTCCACCGGCACCTGATAGTTCGCGCCGCCCACGCGCCGCGTCTTCACTTCCAGCAGCGGCTTGCAGTTCTCCACCGCCTTCTTGAACAGCGTCAGCGCATCCGTCCCGCCGCCCTTCGCCTCGAGGTTCTTCATCGAGGTGTAGAAGATGCCTTGGGCAGTCGATTTCTTCCCCTCATACATCATCGAGTTGATGAACTTCGTCACCAGCGACGAGCTGTACACCGGATCCGCCGCCACTTCCCGCTTCGCGATATGTCCTTTTCTCGGCATGCTCTATAATCCTTCGATCCCTGCTCGCGTTTACCCACCGTCCTCGCCCGGCCAGCCTGAACGCTGAACGCCGAACGCTGAACGCTATTTCTTCGCGGCTCCGCCCTTGGCGCGCTTGGTCCCATACTTCGAGCGGCTCTGATTCCGCCCTGCCACGCCCACCGAATCCAGCGTCCCGCGCACCACGTGATAGCGCACGCCCGGAAGATCCTTCACACGGCCCCCGCGGATCAGCACAATCGAGTGCTCCTGCAGGTTGTGACCGATGCCGGGAATATAGGTCGTGACCTCAATTCCATTCGTCAGGCGCACGCGAGCTACCTTCCGCAGCGCGGAATTCGGTTTCTTCGGCGTCTGCGTATACACGCGCGTGCAAACTCCGCGCCGCTGCGGTGACCCCTGCAGCGCCGGCGACGCTGTCTTGTACCGCGGCGCCGTCCGTCCTTTTCTCACCAGCTGACTGAATGTCGGCAAAACCGTCTCCTTCGCCCTTCCGCTACCCACCAATACTCACGCGCGCGCAAATGGAGCTTCTTCGCCCGCGATCCTGAATCCAAATTCCGGATTCAGCCCGCACGAAGTCTCGATCTGCTTCGCGTCCGCTTCCCACTTCCCTGCTTCAGACGAGAACCACGACGGTGACCGCGCGTGCCTTCCGCTCCACATCGCTGCGAAGCTTATGGGAAACAGCCGATTCCGTTTCGAAGTTCCGGCCCGCATAGCTCGCCAAGGTGACGAGTGTCGCAGGCTCCGAATGCGATCCGAGCGTCCGTGAATCCCTTCCGCCGTTCGACTTCCGGCTCTTCACGTCCGCGCCGCCCCGCTCTTTCGCCCCATTTCACACAGACGAAAAAGCCATTGACAGACAGCTTTTTGAGCATAGCACAATTGCGCTTAGCGTCAAAATTGACACTCTGGGTTCCCTCTTACCGGCCCTCCACCTCGCTTGAATTTCCAGTGGACAACCAACCCGAGGATCATTTGCGCAAGATAATGAGCCAATGGAATTGGCGGGAATGCCGGAGATGGCCGCGCAGGCCCAGGGAAATCTCGCATTCATGAGGTTCAGAACACGAAGGGCCTGCAGTATGAGCCGTCAGGCTGCCTCGCCCACGGTCTCGTGGATCAGATGGATCGCGGCAAACGGAACATCCCACAGCACAACGCTGGGATCATCCCACAGTTCGACGCTGGCAAAGTTGTTGACCCTGTCGACGCGAACCACGACCAACGTGCCTTGATGTCCCTCTATGCGAACTCGTTCACCACGACGCGGAACGCGAGTCACTGCCATGCCCAGCATTGTTGCACAACCTTTCGCCAAGTCAAGCCGTCATTCCCGGGGCTTAGTGGACTTGGCTCTCGCCCATGCTAAGTCGTTGTATGTCATCCACTTCGCGATATGAGAGCCGGGTTTGCTCCGAGCAATGACCTGGCAGCTGCCATGGCTGCTCTCGAACGCCCAACCCGCATTCCCATCGAATCCCGACCCACCGGCACCCCAAAAACCACGCGCACGGCCAGGTTCACCCCACAGCAAGCAGAAGACTCCCTCGCCACCCACAAATCAACCCGATTCACCGCGGTCACCGTGCCCAAAGTTCTACTCTGGTCCCCTTTCGGGAAGACTCAACATCCCCGGAAACCAAAAGACCCGGCCCACCCCCACCTCAAAAACACCAGGCGCGCGGCCAGGTTCACCCCACAGCAAGCAGAAGACTCCCTCGCCACCCGCAAATCAACAACATCCATCCTGCGCCTCAGCCGAAAGTACCCCCTGATCCCGTTTTGAAAAACCATCGAACCAACTCAACCCGTTCCCCGTTCCTCAGTCCTGCGAAAAGCAGCCCACGCATCGTAGCCGATTCCGCCGTCTCACACCGGCCGTGACCCCAATATCAGAATGTCCACCAGCCGTCGCGCGCTCGCCTGCCACCCAGGTCCGGACGCCACATGCGAGACCCCGACCAGCGCTCGCAACAGATCGAAAGGGTCCAGATCGCTGCGGATGTCGCCATTTTTAATCGCTCGCTTCACCAGTGCATCGATCGCTCCCTGAATCGGCTGCCGGGTACGCTCGTACAGCTTCTCCGGCCCCCCAACCACACTGTTCAGAGCCGGCGCAATAATCTCCTTCCCCGCAATGTAGTCGACAAACAGCAGCATCCACGCCCGCAACGCCTCCGCCGGCGGCATCGTCTCGGCAAATCGGCGCGCCGCTGCCGCTAACTTCTCCACTTCGCTGCGAAAGACCGCCTCGATCAGCGCGTCGCGCGTGGGAAAGTGCCGATACAGCGTCCCAGGCCCCACGCCTGCCTGTTTGGCAATATCGTCCAGGCTGGCCTCTGCGCCAAAACGTGTAAAGGCCTCCTTCGCCACCTCCAGAATGCGCTCGCGATTCCGCTGTGCGTCCGAACGCGGCTTTCGAGGGGCGGCTTGGGGACGTTTCTTTGCCACAGAACAAATTCCTTGCAACCGGAGACACTCTCCGGTTATCTATTAATGCGGAGATACTCTCCGTTTTATTCACCAGAAGGCCGGCATTGTCAATTCCCCCTGGTTAATTCCAGGGCCGGCATCGCGCGATCCGCGCCCATCACTTAACAGGAGGAACAAGATGCGTGTATTCGTTACAGGTGCTACGGGCTTCATCGGTTCGGCCCTTGTCCGCGAGCTGATCGATGCCGGCCATCCGGTGCTCGGCCTTGCCCGCAGCGATGCGGGCGCTCAGTCTCTGACCGCCGCCGGTGCCCAGGTGCAGCGCGGCGACCTCGAAAACCTCGATAGCCTTCGCAGCGGAGCTGCGGCATCGGACGCCGTTATTCACCTCGCCTTTATTCACGACTTCTCGAAATTCCGGGAGAACTGCGAGATCGACCGCCGCGCCATCGAGACCCTGGGCGACGCGCTCGCCGGATCGGACCGTCCGCTCCTCGTCACCTCCGGACTCGCCCTCATCGCCCACGGCCGCCTCGCCACCGAGAACGATCCACCCGTCCCGCTCTCCGAACAATATCCCCGCGCGTCGGAACACACCGCCGCCGCTCTGGAAAAGCGTGGCGTCCGCTCCATCGTCGTCCGGCTTCCCCAGGTCCACGACACGAAGAAGCAGGGCCTGGTGAGCTATGGCATCCAGGTCGCCCGCGCAAAGGGCTCTTCGGCCTACATTGGCGAAGGTCTCAACCGCTGGGCGGCCGTGCATGTTCTCGACGCCGCTCATCTCTACCGGCTGGCGCTGGAGAAAGGTCACGCCGGCGCTCGCTATCACGCCGTCGACGAAGAGGGCGTTTCGGCGCGCGACATCGCCGAAGCCATCGGCCGCGGTCTGAAAGTCCCGGTGGTTTCTCTGACGCCCGAGCAGGCCGCGGAACACTTCGGATGGCTTGCCCGCTTTGACGCGCTCGAGCTGCAGGGCTCCAGCGCGCAAACACGCCAGGAACTGGGATGGAATCCCAGCGGGCCCACCCTCCTCACCGATCTCGGGAACATGGACTACTCAGCCTGATCGCCGGACCAGGCGCGACGATCCTCGCTGCTCAGTGGCAACGAGGGTCGTCTGAGCCTCATAAGACGCGACCCCAGCGACGCCCATCGGGACCGGCCCTGCGGCACTTCCGGAGAGGAGCAACGAGGCTGCGCAAACCTGGCCCAATCTACCGCCGGCTAAGTTTACTAGTCGTAAAACACTAACGAACTGAGTACTGGCGGGGAACCCGGTCATCTGCCACTATGTTTCCTCACCACTGAAAGTCTCCAGACGACCGAGGAACTACATGGCCAACGGCAGCTTTGACCTTGATGTCAGTGCGGAAAAAACCAAACTTCTTACCTTCTTTCAGCTGCGAACGGTTATGTCCAGCTATTCGCGCAGTGTGCTCTACGCCACTCTTTACGATCCGACCCTCGGCAATAAGCCCGACTGGTACGACACCGTCGTCGGCCATTTGACCGCAACCCAGACGCAGTCGCAGCGCTGGTTCGATACGGTCGCGCCGCCGCTGACCGCGTTGCCTCAAACCTATATCAACTTCGCGGACAGCTTCCTCGGCCAAATGCCGCAGCTGATCGCCGCCATGCAAAGCCTGATCGCCAGTCAGGCGCCCAACGACGACAAGGATCTGGATACCGTCAAATCGATCCTCGACGAGCTGGCCACCATCGCTCGAGCCCAGAGCAACGCCATCGCCCTGAGGAAGTCCGATCTGCACGCTTACCTCAGCGATCTCGCCCAGGCCATCAATGGCCTCACCGAGGGCGCAAACACCGTGAACGACGCCATCGCGGACCAGAAAAAAGAGGTCCAGGATACCACCGATGCCATTGCCGCCCTGCAGATGCAGCTCCAGGCCGACATCCGAGCCGTGATTGGCAGCAGTGTCGTCGCTTTCATCGGACTCATCGGCATGATCGTTGCGATTGCGCTGGCGGTCGCCAATCCGGTCGCGGGATTTATTGCCGGCGCGGTGGTCGGCGCCCTCACCCTCGCTGGAGGCGTCATCGGGACCGCCCTCACCTCGGTCAGTGTGGTGGCCGACCAAAACGCCATCATTCAAAAACAGAGCGAGCTCAGCACCGAGAATCAGCAGGTCGTGGTCCTCAACAGCCTTGCGCTCACCCTCAACCGTCTCACCGACACCTATAAAGACCCGGGGTTCGACCTCAGCGGCCTGGCAGCCACCTGGTCCACCATGAACACCAATCTGGAGGACGTGCGCGACCTCATCATCGCGGAGAGAACCGACAAGGATGGTCTGAGGTCGGTCCTGGCCGATTTCAATAACCTGGCTTCCATGCTGGAGGCTCTCACCCAATTCTCCACCCAGTTGCAGGAGGCGGCGCTCACCGGCGACGCGACCCCCATCCAGATTCTCACCATCCCCACCCAGCAGGCCGCCTGAGCGCTCGCTGGTCCAAACCCCGAAAGGAAAGATCCTATGACCGTCCTTGCCTTTGCCCGTCCCCGCCGGCCCCACGTGCTTGCCGCGATCCCCGACAGCGGCCCCCTCTCGAAGACCTCGCTGAATGGGTTTGGCAACGCTATCCTCACCGTCACCACCTATTGCAACCAGGTGCGCAACACCAATCTCGCGCCGGTTACTCCTGGCAACGAGCCGGCCTGGTACGCAACCCTCAATGCGAACCTGACCAACATGAAGACCCATGCCCAGGCGTGGATCGACACCATCGGCCCCTCCATGACCGCTATTCCCCAGGCCATCATCAATTACGACGATACTTTCGAGGGCCAATATGCCACCATCGTCGCCCTGCTCACCGTAATTGGCGGCGGTACCCCCACCCCGCAGCAGAAAAAGGATCTCCTCACCGAGATGAATGCGCTGCTGGCGGCGCTCGGCGTGCAGCAAAAGGCCATCCAGGACGCCAACGTCCAGCTCATTCAGTTCAACGACAATCTGACTGCGGATCACACCGCGCTCACTACCGGCGCCAGCTCCGTGACCAACGCGCTCACCTCGGATAAGACCGAAGTGCAGAACCTGACGACGAGGATCCAGGCCCTGAATGCCGATCTCCAGTCGAATACCACCCTTCTGGATTTTGCCATCGCCGGCCTGGCGATTGGTGCTTTTGCCTGCCTGGCCGGCATCGTTCTGGCCTTCTCCACCTTTGGCATAGGAGTGGTGGTCGCCATCGGCGGGTTTGTTGCTGTGGCCGGCTCGGCTACCGGTATCGCCCTGGCGGAGGTCAATATTCAAAACGATACCCACGCGATCCAGACGGGCCAGACGCAACTGGACGCCGACAAGCAGCAGATCGTTATCCTCAATTCCGTAGCCAATTCGGTCGACGTTCTCTACCAGCAGAACACCCTCGCCGGACAGGCCATGGACAACGTCCTGAGAGACTGGTCCACCCTGATGTTCAAAGTGAAGAACGTCATCGACAGCCTCGAACAGGCTGAAGGCAATATTGGCAGCATCCTCGAAATCGGCGACATGGCCTCGACCCGCATGACCTGGCAACAGCTGGCCATCTTCGCCACCAACATGCAAACCACGCTCTCGAACATCACGCTGCAGGACCCGGTTACCCAACCCGCCAACGCCGCTTAGAACGGGCCTGTGGCGAACCAACCCGGCCCCTGAAAGGCTCACTCGAATGACTCTGATCCCCGATACTGCGGCGATCCAGCAAACCCTCACCGCTCTCAACAGCGGGGCCACGAAACTAACCCAGGAAGCCGGGGCGATCGCCAATGCCGATTTGCAGTCGCTGGCATGGGCGATTGTCGCGGCTAAGTTTCCCAGCGTTTACTCCTCCATGCAGGCCGAGCAGCAAAATGCGGCCGCTTTTGTCGCGCTCGACCTCATGCCGGACATCGCCGTCGCCATCAAAGCATTTGCCGGCACCTTCCAGACCCAGTCCGGCCAGATGCTCACCATCCTCACCCAGGCCGGCAGTTCCCCGCTCACTCCGGCCCAGCAGCAGGCCCTCAATGCCGCCATGACCGCATTGCTGGCCGGCCTCTCGGCCCTGGTGCAGCTTACCCAGGCCAAGTCAGCCAAAGCCGCCGCTCTGTCCGATGTGATCTCCAATCCCAGCGGCAATTTCGTCGCTGGCGAAAACGCCGTGCAAGCCTCCATCGACAGCACCAACCAGAATATGCAGCAACTCCAGCAAATGCTCAACATGCCAGGCGCTGACACCCAGGCCATCGGCATGGGTATCATCGCCGATCAGGGAATGATCACCTGGCTGCAGGACCTGCTCTCCACTCTGCAGGGCATGGTGGAGGCGAACAAGGGCATCGGCGCCCAGTTGTCGCAAACCCTGATCGCCTGGCAATCCCTGATCGACAAATACCAATACGTTGCCAACCAGGTGAAGCAGGCGGGCAGCGGCGCAGGAATTCTGGCGCCGGGCGATATCCACTCCGCCCAACTCGCCTGGACCCAGATCGAAACCTTTGCCCAGGGCCTTTCCCCAAACGCTTCCTGAACCCCTTTGCGAAGCCGTTCATCGTAGTGACTCCCCCCAGGCTCCTGCGCAACCGGGTCCGCCAGCACGTTCCCGCGAGGCTCCATCATCATCACCACCCCCGAAAAACCAGCGCCAGGCCAGGTTCACCCCACAGCAAGAAGCTGAAGCCCCCGAGCAGCCGCTCGTCAACAGAGTTCAGCCGCGCTTCGTGCCGAAAGCTACGCCTTAAGCCCGTTTCGGGAAAAACCATCCCCAATCCCAGCCCCTGCCTCAACCCAGGCTAAAAGCTAATAGCTAACAGCTCCCCTCATCCCTCCACCCACCCCCCAATCCCCAGCGTCGTGATTACCTCCGGCTCCAGCTCCTCGTAATACAACACCGCCGACCGCGCGCGCCGCCGATTCACCGCCCACAACCCCGCACCCATCGCCGCCAGAATCCCCACCATCATCCCGAACTTCGGGAGATTCCCCAGCACCCGCATCTCCTCATTCGCCAGCGACATCGCCACCACCACAAATCCCACCGCCAGCCCCCAGAACAGATACTGCAGGTTCGTCTTCCCCGGCAGATACGAGCAGGCAAAAGGAATCTTCTCCACCCCGAGCAGGCACAGCTCCACCAGAATCCAGCCCACCACCGCCAGCACCGTCAGATGCTCCGCCACATGCTCCCATGGCCGGAACCCCAGTCCCAGCAACGCCGCCAGCCCCCACGCCGGCCCCGCCGACAGCAGCAGCAGCGCCCGTCTCGCCCCAGCTATATATTGTTGCGGCGGATTCAACTGCGTCACCCGCAGCACCCAGTTCGCGTTCAGCGATACCGGCAGCGAGAACACGCTCCGCAACCCCACCACCGCCAGCCCCATCATCGTCAGCGTCGGCATCATGTAGGCCTGCGTCACCGGCAGCCGCCAGCGGCCCGCCCACCCCGACCGCAGCGTCGACACCGCGATCGCAAAAATAATCGCCCACCAGAACGCGTAGATCACTCGATGATGCCGGCTCCGACCCAGCCCCCGCGCCGTGAACCGCACCACTGCCGTCTCCACTTTTCCCCCCAGCCGCGGCGACCACCGCCAGCCTCGTCGCCCCGGCACCAGATCCGGCTCCTCCACCGTCTTCTTCATCGTTCGCAAATAGCAAAGAGCGAGCGACGCCCCCGCCCCAACCACCACCACCGCCAGCCCCACCCATGCTCGCATCGCGATCCCGCGCATCTCGGAAGGCATATGCCCTGCGATCTGCAGCCCCATCGCGAAGAACCAGTACGACGGCCATAGATTCAGATCGCCCCGCCGAGCCACTACCCGCACGAACTCCGGGCTCCAAAGCGTGGGCTCGAGAAAATAACTCGCCACAAACCACGCAAACGCCGCCAGCTGCAACGCCGCCGACAATCGCAGAAACATCTTCCTCGGGAGCAACAGCGCCATCATCCCCTGCGCAGCGAGCACCGCCCCATACACAAACACGCACGCTGCAGCCATCGCGAACCAGTAGCCGCCAAACAGCCGCCACGACCCCGCCACCAGCGGCAGCACCACTCCCATGCCGCTCACCAGCGACAGCAGTGCGATCCCCACCACCGCTGCGCACGCCGCCACCTTCGCCGCCAGAATCGTCCCCGGCCGCACCGGCAGCGGCCCCAGCACCATCACGTCGCGCCGGTCGGGAAAGATGGCATCCCAGCTCACCACTGCGATCAGCCCCGTCACCAGCATCATCATCGAGACCAGCCCGTGCACGCGTTGCCACACGAGGATCGTCAACGCGGCGAGGCTCATTCCAGGCTTGCCGACTTCAAAGAACAGGAACCCGATCGTCCGAAACACATTGATCAGGATCAATACGCCCGCAAACTGCCCCAGAAACCGCGGCACATCCGCATGCACCGACAGCGCCTCCAGATCCACCACCCGCAACAGGAACTGCTTGTAGAGGACCCGGAACTCCAGCGGCAACTTCTCAACCCATCCGCGCAACATCCCCATCGCTCTCCGCCCGTCACCCACAACCTGTTACCTGTTACCTGTCACCTGAAACCTGTCACCCGTAACCTGTAACCTGTAACCTCTCACCCGCTGATTAATTCCACCACCTGCCGCGCCACCGCGTCCGTATCCACCTCCACCGCCAGTTGCGAAAAAATCGCCTCCAGAGATTCAAGCGCCATCAGCGATCGCAAATTCGCGATCGAGTCATCCGCCACCATCTTTCCCTTGTGCAGAATCACCACCCGCTGGCTCACTCGCTCCACCGTGTCCAGTTCGTGCGAGCTGAACAGCACCACCTTCCCCTTCGCCGCCAATTGCTGGATCAGGCTCCGCAGCATCAGCGCCGACCCCACATCCAGCCCCGAGAACGGCTCGTCCAGCAGCACCAGCTCAGGGTTGTGCAACAGCGCCGCCGCGATCAGCACCTTCTGCCGCATTCCCTTCGAATACCCGCTGATCGACGCATGCCGGTCATCGTGCAACGACAACAGCGTCAGCAATTCCTCGATCTGCGCCCGCGACCGCCGCTCTGGCAGTCCCCGCAGCTCCGACACCATCGTCAGATACTCCACGCCCGACAAATGTGTGTAGAGATACGGCTCCTCCGGCACATACCCCATCCGCCGCTTGTAGTCGATCAGGTCCGCCTCGATCGGCTTGCCGTCGAACAGAATCTCCCCGCCCGAGCGCTCGATCAGCCCCGTGATCATCTTCATCGTCGTGGACTTGCCCGAACCGTTCGGCCCCAGATATCCCGTCACCTCGCCCGGCCGCGCCGAAAAGCTCACCCGATCTACCGCCGGAATCCCCGCAAACAACTTCGACACCCGCCGCAGCTCCAGCACAGGCACACCTCGTCCCTATGTAGAATACTGCTCATTTTAGACGCCGGCAACACTCCCTGTGTTTCCAGGCGCCCAGTTAATAAGGCCTCAAAAGAGAAAGACCCACCGCGATCGGTGGGTCCCTATTCCCCGTTGCCTGTTGCCTACTCCCTGCTCTTCACTCCGCCACCCCACCCGCCACCTGCGTCGCATCCATCCGCAGCGTCCCGTTGTCGTTGAAGATCACGCCCGTGAACCGTCCCAGATTGCTCGACACTCCCCCGCCCAGTGTCTGAGTGTTCGCGTCCGCATACACCACCACCTGCTGCGGATTCGTCAGCAGCGGCGTCTGGCCGCCGCGCACCGCAACAACGAAACCCGCCAGGAGTGGGAGGCGGCGCATGCGACCCCGTTCGACCATCTGGCCGAGGTGGATCGCGAAGTGGAGCGAGCCCGGGCGTTGGCCAAGGCGCACGAGGAAGGGCTTGCCAGGGCGCAAGCGGAGGGGTGCTCAGCTACTTGCTGACATTGGGGCCATTAGCTGAAGACATCGGCATAAAACAGCGCGGCGGAGAGCTTCGGGTTTTCCACGCGGAAAGCGCGAAGTGGGGAACGCTAGCGAAGTACATCAAGGAGAACATATCCGGTGAAACGCGAGTGATCTGCGCGGGCGAGGTGCATTTCCGCACGGGTCCAGTGAACGAATCGGGCCCCGCAAACCATGAGTACAAAACGGTGAACCATACCGCCCCCATTTACGTTGAAGGAGACATCACGACGAACGGAATCGAGCCCGCATTCTCACCGCATAAGCGCCGCGTGATCGGAACCTGGCATGAGATCTCGGCAAAGCATCTGCGGCGCAGCTGGACGAAATGACCTTTCGGTTCAAGAATCGGAGGAATCCGTACTTGCTCCGCGACACGATGCTCAAATTGCTCAGTGCCCCGGTTCTGGAATATCGGAGACTGACGGAATCTGCAGTTTGAATAGATTCTGCAGGTTCTTCGTTACATAGAGCAATTGAGGTTTTTTCCAATTCACGGGTACACAGTTTTTGCAGGCGTAATAACATGCGATTCCGATCGTGTCTGCTTTAGGAAAGCGAGGCAACTGAATAGTAAACGTAGCCTTATTTGTCGGAACGTTGGGCACCAGTTCAGGAATTACCGTTCCCTTGTCGAAGCTGTGATCAGCGTCCCCATCCTGAAATCCGGGAGGATTGGGAGGTATCCATTGGCATATTGTGCACTCTCGAATCCATATAGCAAGGTTTTCAGCGGGGGTATCGCCTGTTACCATGGCGACAATTGATATTGTGAAACGGCCATCTGTAAGAGGGTCTAATTCTACCGTCTCAATGGGACCAGACATGTCTGGGCGATAGAGACTGAATGTGACGGTAGCCTTTTTCTCCTCCGGGGGTTTCTGAATGATCATCGTTGTGTGAGCGACATTTTGAGGTTTAGGCGAATCGACAACATTCCACCGTTCACCGAGTTCCTTCAATTGTTCGTTGATCCAATCACTAGGAGGGGGCTCTAGGCCGTCGATAACGCTCTGATCTACATCATGTGTAATCACATACTTTTGCTGTAATGTCTGAAGAATCTTATGGCGACGTTCTGCCTCGCTCAATAAACCTGGCTTATTAAGTTCTTCTAGCAAAGTGACAATGTGTCCCTCCACTTGGCCGGCCTTTTGCTTATTCGCGCTGTCCGTCCTGACAGCGCGGTATTGCTGCAGAAAGGCAAGCACGATACCGATAACACATAGCCCCCAAAAGCGACGCTTTACTGACGCTCTCCTCCTTTTATCCTCCAGCGTTTCAGCCGCTATGTGGCCCCCGTATGCCGCGAGCGCAAATGGGACAGTTGCGAGGAGGGTCGTTCCCAAGAGAACATCTAACGCGTTTCCAGTGGGGTGAAAATGATGGCGAAAATGCCATCCGCCGCCTACCGAAATAACTGTTATTGAAACGAGGGCGATTAGTTTTAAGCGGCGGGACATGAGTCGCAGTCGGATGCGCCAGCGCAAAGCTCGCATGTAGATACGCCGCCGTGCCATGCTTAAGACGCCCACGCCCAAGGACCTCCAGACCCGGACCACCCGGTGTCAACGTGATAATCGTATCCTGACCTTAAGATAGAAGAAGGGTAAAACCTTGCCTTCCGGCGGGGGTTTGTTGTGCGCCGCGCGCGGACCTTTTCAGTTTCTGCTCGAGCGCTCGCGCCCGACGCATTTGTCGACTGACAACCACGCCTCCCACACGACACGTGTACCCGCCGACCGCTTCTTCGCTGACCGCACCTGAGCTGACCGCTACTGGCTACTGGCTATTGGCTACCGTTCACTTCACCACGGCGTCCAGCCGCTCGTCGTGCGCCGGAACCTCCGCCTGCTCGCGCCACGTCCGCTCGACAATCGCCAGCGCCTCATCCGGATCCCACGCCACCTGCACCAGCCCGCGATTCTCCGCCAGGATGAATCCCTCGGAGACGCACTGATCGAGAAACGCGAGCAGCCCATCCCAGAAGTGATTCACGTTGACCAGCACGCACGGCTTGGCGTGGATTTTCAGCTGTGCCCACGTGACGATCTCGATGAACTCATCCATCGTGCCGTATCCGCCCGGCAGCGCCACAAACGCGTCGGCCCGCTCCGCGAGCATGGCCTTGCGCTCGTGCATCGTATGCACGACGCGCAGTTCCGTGAGCCCCTTGTGATCGATCTCCCGCTCCCGGATCACATCCGGAATCACGCCGATCACCTTGCCGCCCGCCGCCAGCGCCGCATCGGCCACAGCGCCCATCGCGCCCACGGTCGCGCCGCCGTACGCGAGGCCATACCCGCGTTCGGCGATCCGCCGCCCCAGCTCACTTGCAGCTTCTATATAGACAGGAGCAGCGCCCGCCGCCGACGCGCAAAACACGCAAACCCACTTCTTCGGAGGAGCCACGGTTACAGGTTACAGGTTACAGGTTACAGGTTGCGGGTTACAGGTTGCGGTTGCCGGATCCAGGATTGTATTTTGCTCGGCCCTGTCACCTGTCACCTGTAACCTGTCCCCTGTACCCTGCCTCACTTCACCACCACATCCCCAGCGATCCGCCCATACTCGTCCTCGCTCACCACGCCCTTCTTCACCAGATCGTGCGTCGTGTCGTACGGCCGATGCGCCTCGATGCGCCGCGCCGTCGTCGCCGTCACTCCCGGCAGCGTCTCCAGATCCGCGCGGCTCGCCGAGTTCAGGTCCACAGCGCTCTTCCCGTTATGCAGGGCCGCCTTCACGCCGACCGCCACATCGTGGGCCTCGCGCTCGGCCTCCGCAGCCGCCACCCGCGCCTGCGCCGCAGCTTTCTGCGCATCCACCTTCGCCTTCTCGGTGGTCTGCTGCGCCTGCTGCTGGATCTGCCGGTCCGACTCGGGCTTGCCGTTCCAGTTACAGCCCGCCACCCACAGCAGCGCCGCGCACACCATCGCCGCTGCCACCATTCGAATCGCTACCTCTGTCCACCTGGGTTCCCGCATCTTCTCTCCCCCTCGCATCTGCATGGAATCCCCTGATTCGCGAAGAGTTGCCAAGTGGTAACGATCCGACCACAAAATTTCCCTCGCCAACAGCGTGCCAACGGCGCTAACATACCCCTCCGGACGGCCCCTCATGCCCTCCGAGCCCGGACTGCCAGGGTTTTCCGGACCCGCCAGGCACCAGGAGCCGGCTCAACCGTTTCGAGGCTCGGTTGGTCGACGCGCTCCCGGTTGCAGCCGGTTTTGCTCTTTACCGGCGCCTCTCTCGAGTTCGCCGTCTCTCCGCTCCCCGATGCGGAACTCACCCCCCGAGGCGCCTATGAGCTCCATCATGAGCTTCATGCCTGTTGTTTGGATCGTTTGGGCGGCAGTCATAACTTTCCTGCTCGTCCTGTTGGTCTACCGCTCCAATCTCACCCGTTACGAAGAAGACCAGATTTTCCTCGACGAGTCCGCCAACCACCAGAAAAAGGAGCAGGAGGAGCTTCTGGCCAAGGTTAACAAGATTCAGCCACTCATCCGGGTCGTCACCGGTGCTACCTGTGTTCTTACCGTCGGTATTCTGGGCGTCTACGTTTGGGATGCGCTGCAGCATCTCATGTAGCCCACTGTTGCACCCCCGGCGCACCTTCGGCGCCGCGGTTCGATGCACTCTCCGTCACGCGCGAGGCCGGAATCCCACCCCTCCGGCCCGCGCCAGGGCGGTTCTGATTCTCCCGGCCGTTGCCAGCCGCGCAGCCGGCACGGCACGCCCGACGCTTCGCTGTTCGCGGCCCCAACATCGCCGGCCCAATCCACCGCCGTTATCCTGAAGTGTGCTCGCAAGACGATCCCCACGGCCCAAACCCGGACCCCGGAAAAACCTCCTCCGCTCCGTGCTGCTATGGCTGGTCCTCGCCGTCGTGGCCCTGTGGTCGCTGGCCGCGCTCACCCTGCTCGCCTTCCGCTGGATCGACCCGCCCACCACGGCCGTCCGCACCGAGCGCCGCTTTCAGGCGTGGATCGGTAACAAGCCGTATCACGCGCGCTACGAGTTCATCCCGCTGCGCCAAATCTCGCCTAACCTGCAGCACGCCGTGATCGCCGCCGAGGACGCGCGCTTCTACCAGCACCACGGCTTCGACTGGCACGCGATCCAGCTCGCCGCCGACAACGATATGGAAGGCGGTCGGATGCGCGGAGCCTCCACGCTGACGCAGCAGCTGGTCAAGAACCTGTTCTTCGGAACTGAGCGCTCTTTCCTCCGCAAGGGCGCCGAGGCCAGTCTGGTTCCTGTCGCTGAATTGGTCCTTGGCAAGCAGCGCATCCTCGAGCTCTACCTCAACGAAGTTGAATGGGGACCCGGCATTTACGGCGCCGACGCGGCGTCGCACTACTATTACAAAACCGCGCCGCATAATCTCGACTCCGACCAGGCCGCTCGCCTCGCCGCGATTCTGCCCGCGCCCCGCCGCCGCCGCCCCGAGCGCATGAACAATTACAGCGCGCTCATTGAGGAACGCGAGCGCCAGATGGGCTGGTGACGCGAGCGTCGTCAGACACCCAAATCGCCGCTGGACCACCGCACGACCGTCGCGATACGCTGGCGAAACCCCCGCACAGCGATTTCGCGGAGGCCTTTGTGTCAATATCCGAAGTCAGGAGTCGTTCCTTGCTCTGGATCCGTCGTGGGTTGATGATTCTGCTCGCAGCGTCGTCTCCGCTGCTGTTTGCCGCCGATTGCGCGAGCCTCAAAAACCTGCAGCTCGCCAACACCGGCATCACGCTTGCGGAGCCTGTCACCGGCACGCTCGACATCCCCGATGCGGGCGTGTCTCTCGCGAGTCTCCCCGCCTTCTGCAGAGTCGCCGGTGAGCTGCATCCTACCAGCGACTCCGACATTCAATTCGAAGTGTGGCTTCCCGCGCAGGGCTGGAACGGCCGCATCCTTGGCACCGGGAATGGTGGCTTCGCCGGTGCGATCTATTACCCGCAGATGGCGGCTTATCTGCAGCGCGGGTTTGCCGTCTCCGGCACCGACGCCGGCCATGAAGCGGAGAACACCGACGCCACGTTTGCCTGGGGACATCCGGAAAAGGTGAAGGACTTCGGGTGGCGCGCGCTCCACCTGACCGCCGAGACCACAAAGCAGATCCTGAACACGTACTACGGCAAGGCCGCCGACAAATCCTATTACGACGGCTGCTCCGATGGCGGGCGCGAAGGACTGATGGAAGCGCAGCGGTTTCCCGCCGACTACGACGGCATTCTCGCCGGCGCGCCGGCCAACGCCTGGACCGCGTTGCTGACCGACGGCGCGGGAGTGATGCAGGTCCTGATGAACGATCCCAGAGCGTATATTCCCGACGGAAAACTGGCGGCCATGCAGCGCGCTTCGCTGGCCGCCTGCGACGCGCTCGATGGCGCAAAGGACGGCGTCATTGGCGATCCGTCGAAATGCAGCTTCGATCCTCAGGTGCTGCTCTGCAAAGGCGGCGACACAGCGGATTGCCTGACGCAGCCGCAGATCGACGCCGCGAAAGCGCTCTATGCGGGGATCAAGGACAGCCACGGCCAGCTCATCTTTCCAGGGCTCACCATGGGAGACGAGACGGGCTGGAAAGAGTGGGTCGTCGGAGAAGATCCCGGTGGCTCGATCTCTTCCCAGTTTGTGCAGAACTACTTTCGCTATATGGTCACCGGCGATCCCAAAGCCAACGTGCTCACAGCAAGCGTGGACGAGCTGTGGCGACAGTCCAAAGAGAAGGAGGCTGCCGACCTCGACGCCACCAATCCCGACCTGAGCGCCTTTGCAGCGCGCGGCGGAAAGCTCATCCTCTATCACGGCTGGAACGATCCCGCGATCGCACCCGAAAACACCGTCAACTACTTCGGAGCTGTGCAGAAGCAGATGGGCGACGACAAGGTCGCCTCCTTTGCTCGTCTCTACATGATTCCCGGCATGGAGCACTGCACGGGCGGTCCCGGCGCAACTGCATTCGGACCGTTTGGCGCCCCCACCGCGAAGGGGTCCAAATACGGCCTCTTCGACTCGCTCCAGAACTGGGTCGAGAAGGGTTCACCCGACGAGAACGTGATCGCAACGAAGTACAGCGCAGGCAAGAATGGCGCCATGCAGGTGGACTTCACGCGCCCACTCTGCGCCTGGCCGAAGGTGGCTCACTACTCCGGCTCCGGCGACGCGAACGACGCAGCGAACTTCACCTGCGTCGAGCCTTAGGTACGCAGGCCAGTGGCTACTTGTTGCCCTGAAACAGCAGCGGCGCAAAGTGGATCAGATTATCCCGCCACACCAGCCACGTGTGCATCCCCGGCGTCTCGATCGCCGTTACCGGCATCTGCTTCTCTTTAAGAAACGTCACGAGCTTCCGGTTCGGACCGATCAGGTCGTCGCCCGTCCCGCATGCGATCCACAACAGGTCCAGATTCGCCGCCTTCGCATCGAGTCCCGCGAATTGCTTCGCGAAATCGAGCTTCTGCACCGCCGCACTCAGCCCGATCACCGACCCGAAGTAGTCCGAGTGCGCGAGGCCGATGGTGACGGCTTCGAGGCCGCCCATCGAGAGCCCGGCTATCGCATGATCGTTGCGGTCCTTCGAGAGGTTGTATTCGGCCTCCACGCGCGGCATCACCTCGGTGAGAAAGGCGCGCGTGTACAGCTCGGTGTTGTGATCGATGCTCGGCGGATCCTGCCACACGTCGATCTTGCTGTGAATGAATGCCAGATCGCCATAGCCCAGCGGCATCGCCACGATCATCGGCTTGATCCGCCCCTGCGCGAGCAGGTTGTCGAGGATGACATTCGCGCGCCCGTTGTAGAGCCACCCGTACGCGTTGTCCGTCCATCCATGCAGCAGGTACAGCACCGGATACGCCTTACCGGGATCGTAATGCGGCGGCGTGTAGACCCAGTAGTCGCTCTGATCCTCCGGCAGGCCCTGCACCACGTGGGTCGTGTAGAAGTGGTGGTGAACCTCACCGTGCGGCACATCGGTGGCATCCCAGAGCTGCGGTCCGTCGCCCGGAATCTCGAGCATATTCGCTGGCCGTATCTGCGAATTCGAAATCCACGGGTTCGCAGGATCGAGAAACGAGATGCCGTCAATCTCGAAGTGATAGCGATAGATGCCCGGGGGCAGCGGCGCTGTCTCCGCCGTCCAGATGCCCTCGGCATCCTTCTTCATCTCCAGCGGCTTCGGCACATTCTCGACCGAGCACAACACCGCCGCCGCGCCCGGATCGCGATACCGGAACGTGACGGTGCGATCCGCATGAACCGCGACAGAAGGGAAGCTCGAGAGAACCTGCGCTGCCAGTGCCGGCGTCAGACCCGCAACAATCGCCGCCATCGTGAACAGGACGACGGCACAACCGCACCAGCGGCGGCTCCGCCTCAAACCATCGGCATGTGCATGCATAGGCGCTAGTGTAGCTGAGTCCGGCAACCCGCCTCACACCGGCTGGAACACGAACTCCAACGCTCGCATGCCGCTACTTGCGCTCGAAGCCCAGTGTCTTCTGCCGCGGCCAGTACTCATTCAGCTCGTAATAATTCCGTCCCACCGTCCAGCCAACCGCCGCCAGATTGATCGCCTGCCCCCATCGCGCCAGCTTGCGGTGCCGATGCTCGACGAAGAAGCGGTAAGCATAGTAGTTCGCCACCACCGTGCTCGCTTCAAATGCCCCCAGCCCTGGCCGGCAGTGAACCAGCGCGTTCGGCAGCTCCACCTCGCGGAAGTTCGCCGGGTCCGACATCGCCTTCACCGTCGACTTGTAATCGAGGAAGCGCAGCGTCGCTCCCGCCCCCAGCAGCGCCCAGTCCGTGGGCGCCAACCCTTCGCGCCCCTCTGCCACCGGCCTTCGCGCCACCGGCATAATCGCCGACCCCGAAGCTCCCGCCAAACTCGACGGCAAGACCGGCTCCCCCGCTGCCATCAGGCTCGACGAGGATCCAGCCGCGGGTTCCGGCGCATTCAGCAGCGCCATCTGCTGGCCAAGGCAACTGGAGCAGAACAACGCCATCAACACGGGCCCTCTGCACAGGTTTCTCATACATCCTGTGCATCGGAGCAGCCGCTCGTAACGATGAGGCGGTTCTAATTCGAGCCATCACTTTCCTGCATCGGGAACGACGGCCAGGACGGAAGTGACCTCCGCGCAGAAACCACACTTGCCGACCTCACGCTCCGCCGATTTCTGCCGAAAGGAAAAAGCCCCGCACCCGAAAGTGCGAGGCTCGTTCCTCGAAGATGGGAAGTCTTTAACGACCGCGTCCACCGCCGCCGTGAAATCCGCCGAATCCGCCACCACCGTGGAATCCACCCATCTCACCGCCGCTCCGGAATGCGCCGCCCCGGAATCCACCGAATCCGCCACGGTTGATCGGGTGGCCATAGAAACCGCGACCGTAGTAGCCGCCACCGTAGAATCCGCCCATGTATCCGAAGGGATAGAAGCCCCACCCGAACGGGCTGTAGAACGGAGACGGCCCCAGGAACGTGTAGTCGAACATCCACGGATCCCAGTACCATCCCGGCGCGTAGCCTTCTCCATACTGTGCTGCCAGCTGGTTATTGGCCTCGGCCAAATAATCCGAGCGGAGGCTGCTCCAGCGGTACAACCCGCTTTGTTCCGCCTGGTCCTTGTCGAACTTCGCCGGTTTCTGGCTCGGACCCTCGGCCAGATTCAGCTCGTGCCCGTCCTTCACCATCGTCCAGTGTCCATTGCCCTTCGACACCGCTGCTTCACCGTCGAATACCTTCACCGTCCCGTCATCGGCGTTGAACTCATAGAGCCCGGTCTTGACCAGCTGCACCGGAACGTTGTTCTCGACGATGTGAATATCGTTCTGTTTAAACAGCTGATCCACTTCCACCGCCGCCCGCCCGTGTTCTATCGCAACAGCCGTATCGGTCAGATTCGGCGACACCATCTTCGCCGCGCTGTTCTGTCCGAGCCGGAGAAACACCCCCGGCGTCAGCAGGACTTCCGCGTGGCCGCTGGTTGTCGAAATCGTTTGACCCGGCTGGAGCGTGGCCGAACCAACGGCACGCTGACCCACAGCCTGCCCATTGAGTTGGGCCGATCCTTCCACATAATTCAAAGTCCCTGGCACGGCAGGGTTCGGGGCCGGAGCATTCTGGACATCCAAAGCAAAAAGTGCCGGTGCGAACAGAGCCGCCAGAGCCGAAACTGCAATTGTCTTAAGCCTTGGCATATATCGTATTAACTCCCTAATCATTAGACCCGGGAGAGGGCAAAAGGACTCGGAAGTGGTCAGACCATGGCTGTGCCCGCAAATCAAGGAATCAATGTGACTTGCAGGACACAGCAAGACGCGCGAGTCTCACCGTCAGAATCGGAGGCCGTTCGCATCTAAGCGTTGTACGTCCCCGACGACACGCGCCCGCCGCGCCCCGTCCAGTTCGTGTGGAAGAACTGCCCACGCGGCTGATCCACGCGCTCGTAGGTGTGCGCGCCGAAGAAGTCCCGCTGTGCCTGCAGCAGATTCGCGGGCAGGCGACCTGTCCGGTAGCCGTCGTAAAAGGCCAGCGCCGTCGAAAACGCGGGAGCCGGCACGCCCAACGCAATGGCCTTGACCACAGCCTTGCGCCACGACGCCTGATACTCGTTCAGTACGCCCGCAAAGAAACTGTCGAACAGAAGACTGTGCAGCTGGGGATTCTTGTCGTACGCCTCTTTGATTTTGCCCAGGAACCGGCTGCGAATGATGCAGCCGCCGCGCCACATCAGCGCAATGCCGCCCATGTTTACGCGCCAGCCGAAGTTTTTCGCCGCCTCGCGCAGCAGCATATAGCCCTGCGCGTACGAGATGATCTTCGAACAGTAGAGCGCCCGCCGCACGTTCTCGATAAAATCTGCGCGATCGGCCGTTGCGGCCTGGCCCGTCGGCCCGCTCAGAATTTTCGAGGCTTCGACCCGCTCTTCCTTGATGGCCGACAAACACCGCGCAAACACTGACTCGCCGATCAGCGTCACCGGCATGCCCAGATCGAGCGCGCTCTCCACTGTCCATTTGCCTGTGCCCTTCTGTCCGGCCGTGTCGAGGATCTTATCGACGATGGGCGTGCCATCCTCGTCCTTCTTGGCGAAGATCTGCGAAGAAATCTCGATCAGATAACTGTCCAGCTCGCCCTTGTTCCACTCCGTGAATACCCCCGACAGCTCATCGGGCGTCAGGTTCAGCGCATGCTTCAGCAGGTCGTAGGCCTCGCAGATCAGCTGCATGTCGCCGTACTCGATGCCGTTGTGCACCATCTTGACGTAGTGCCCGGCACCCGCATCGCCCACCCAGTCGCAGCACGGCGTGCCCTTGCCGCTCGAGGTCGTGGCCTGGCCGTTCTCGTCCACCTTCGCCGCAATCGACTGGAAGATGTCCTTCACGTGCGGCCATGCTTCCGGATTGCCGCCCGGCATGATGGACGGTCCGAAGCGCGCGCCTTCTTCACCGCCCGACACGCCGGTCCCGATGAACAGGATCCCCTTCCCCGCCAGGTCTTTCGTGCGCCGGTTCGAATCCGTAAACAGGGAATTGCCGCCGTCAATCATGATGTCCCCGGGCGAGAGATACGGCAGCACGTGATCGATCATCTGATCGACGGTATCGCCGGCCTTGACCATCAGCATCACGCGCCTTGGGCTCTTGAGCATCCCGACGAACTCCTCGATCGAATGCGCGCCGGCGACCTGCGTGCCCTTCGCCTCATTGGCCAGAAAATCGTCTACTTTGGACACGGTGCGGTTAAACACGGCTACCTTGAAACCGTGATCGTTCATGTTCAGGACAAGGTTCTGGCCCATCACCGCAAGACCAATCAGGCCGATGTCACACGTCGCTTCTGGCATATCGCTCCCTCAGCAGGAAACTTCCCTGGGCATTTTGCGCTTTTGGAGCAGGATAAACCAGCGGTCCGACCTCGCGTCCCGGAAGCTGGTGCCCTCGGCAACGAAGTAACGTGACCATCGCGAAGAGAAATCACAATCCTTCGAAAAGCCGTGCGATGCGCATGGCATTCTTTCTTCGGGGCGGTTGGCAAGCCGATCCTGTCGATCGCACCTCCGTAGTCACAGGCAACATTTTCAACTTGAGATCACAGTTTGTGATCTCAACCGAGGAGACAAAATGGCCCGGCGAAGCGCCCTCGCAGTGAGACCGATTGAGAGCCAGATTCTCCTGGTTCGCGGCCACAAGGTCCTGATCGACTCCGACCTGGCGGCACTCTATGGCGTCGAAGTCCGGGCTCTCAATCAGGCGGTCAGGCGGAACAGGAATCGCTTCCCCCCAGACTTTGTCTTCCGGCTGACAGCGAAGGAGAACGGCACTTTGAGATCACAAACTGTGATCTCAAACTCCAGCAGGATCCGTGGCGGTCGCCGCTATCTGCCTTACGTTTTTACCGAGCACGGAGCCATTATGGCCGCGAGTGTACTCAACTCCGCGCGTGCGATCGAGGTGAGCGTTTTCGTGGTGCGTGCATTTATCCGTTTGCGCGAGACGCTCGCTGCGCACAAGGTGCTCGCCGCCAAACTATCCGAGCTGGAGCAACGACTGGAAGCGCATGATGCCTCGATCGAGGACATCATCGACGCCATCCGCGCGCTTACCGCGCCGCCGGTGAAGCCCGCCAGACAGATCGGCTTTCGCCCCCAGATGGCCACAAGACCAAAGCTGCTGAAGGCGGGGAACGCATAGCAAAGGCGCGAAGAGACCCGGATAATCTTTCGCGCACGGGCCGAACGGTCTCGATCATAGGTCAGGAACCGATTTCCCAGGATCAATACCCCGCCGCCTCCCCATAATGATGCCGGTGGTCCTGCCCGCCCTCCAGCTCGCGCGTCTTCTGATCCACCGCGATGCACTCGCCGTCGGACCAGTGCCCGCTCACGCGCACGTTGTATCCCATCGCTTTCAGCCCCTCGAGCGTCGTGGACGAAAACCCCGGCTCCAGGAAAAGCATATCCGGCAAGTATTGGTGGTGGAAACGCGGCGCATCCACCGCCTGCTGGATGTTCAGCCCCTCATCCGCCACGCTGAGGAAGATATTCGCGACGGTCGTGATGATGCGCCCGCCGCCCGGCGACCCCAGCACCATGGCCACCTTGCCATCCTTCAGCACGATGGTTGGCGTCATGCTCGAAAGCGGCCGCTTGCCCGGCGCGATCGCATTCGCCGGCCCCTGGATCAGGCCAAACATATTGGGCACGCCCTGCTTCGACGCAAAGTCGTCCATCTCGTCGTTCAGCAGAAACCCCAGCCCCGGCACTGTCACGCCGGATCCGTAGCCGCCGTTCAGCGTCGTCGTCACGGCTACCGCATCTCCTGCCGCATCCATCACCGAGTAGTGCGTTGTGTCCGCCGCCTCCTGCCGTACATCGGCCATGGTCGGGGCCGGCGGCAAAAAACCCGCTGGCCGCTCAAGCGAAGCCGACGCGTTCGCGTGATCCGCCTCAATCGACTTGCGCCACGCTTCGCCATAAGCCTTGCTGATCAGCCGCTCCACCGGAATCTTCACGTAATCCGGATCGCCCAGATAATTCGACCGGTCCATGTACGCCCTGCGAAACGCCTCGGTGATCAGGTGCATCTCCGGCGCCGTCCGATCGCCGAGCGGCCGCAACGCATATCCATCGAGAATGTTCAGCATCTCAATCAGCGCCACGCCGCCTGATGACGGCGGCGGCGCACTCACCACCACGTATCCGTGATACGTCCCCGTCACCGGCACGCGCTCCTTCACCGTGTAGCGCGCCATGTCCTCCGCCGTGATCAGCCCGCCGCCCTTCTGAACCGCTTCCGCAATCTGCTTCGCCATCGCGCCGCGGTAGAAGTCTTCCGGGTTCTTCGCAATCTGCCGCAGCGTCTCGGCCAGTTCCGGCTGACGAAAGACCTCGCCTGTCTGGTAAAAATCTCCGTCCCGCTGAAAGATCTTTCGCGACGCCGGAAAGCCCGTCAGGATCTTGTCGTGCATCTCCCCGGCTTCCTCGTCGCTCAGCACAAATCCATCCGAGGCCAGCCGAATCGCCGGCGCCATCGCTTTCGCCAGCGTCAGCTTGCCGTACTTCTTCTCCGCATACACCAGGCCTGCCACGGCGCCCGGCACTCCAATGGCGCGATACCCCACGATGCTCGCGTGGGGAATGATGTTCCCCTGCGCGTCGAGATACATGTTCGTCGTCGCGGCCAGCGGCGCCTTTTCGCGATAGTCGATGAAGAGGTTCCGCCCGTGATGCTGGTGCACCAGCATGAACCCTCCGCCGCCGATGTTGCCCGCCACCGGGTGCACCACGGCGAGCGCGAATCCCACCGCCACCGCCGCATCCACTGCGTTGCCACCCGCCTTCAGGATGCTTACGCCCGCGTCGGTCGCCAGATGATGGACCGTCACCACCATCGCGTGCGGCGCGCGGACCGGCTGCTCGCTCATATACGGGATCGCACTCCGGCCCGCATCGTCGGAAGCGGCATCCTGAATGGGTTTGGCATTCTGCGCCGCAACCGGGAGCGCGAATCCGGCAAGGAGACAAGAAACTGCCGGCCAACAAAGAAGACCGTGCTGACGAAATCTCATAGGGCGGGAAAGTGACACGATTTGAGAATTGTAAGCCCCGCAAACGCCGTTCATCTGAACGCTATCCGCTGTTCGCCAACCGCTGCAGCATTGACCCCCCTGACCCCCGCGCTTAGACTGAAGGGCAGTCCATCCGTCCAACGTATATATGTCGTCACGTTCCCGCCATTTTCCTCTTCTGCTCCTTGTCGCGGGATCGCTCTCCGCCGTACCCTGTCTCGCGCAGCAGAGCCAGGCTCCCGGGTCCTCCAGTTCCAGCCAGGTCCCGGGTCTCAACCCCACCCAGATTCCGTCCCGCATCGAGCCGCCACCCGAGCAGAAGCTCTCGACCGCGCCCGCCCTCATCGATCCCGCCGGACCCGATGTCAGCCTCGAAACCAGCGAGGCGATGTTCGACATCGGTGCGGCCCTCAATGCCTGCGGTTATGACCGCGGCCTCGACGAATCGGAGCCCGTCCGAAAAACCGTTCGCGACGAGATCAATGCCGCCATGCAGGCGTCGGCCGATGCCCGCGACGACCGCGACAAGCTCTGCCTCTTTGTCGATCAGCATCGCACCGACGACGCTGCACGCAACCTTGCCCAGTACGTCTCGCTGGCGCTCTACCTTACGCCCCCGCCGGAACTCACGCCCAGCGTGGAAGAGCAGGACCTGCCGCCGGATGCCAACGGAGTCGAGCTGATTCTGCCCCTCGTCCGTCGCTTCGCCGCCGACATCGACCTCCACCACATCTGGGTCGAGAACCATGCCGCCTACGACGACCTTGCGAACAAGCTGCACAATCCGCTCTCGCAGATGATCGTGGCCACCAACATCTACCTCAAGATGCCCGCCTCGTCGTACAGCGGGCGCCACTTCCTGGTTGTCATCGAGCCCCTCTTCTCTCCGGCGGAAACCAACGCCCGCGTCTACGGCTTCGACTACGTCGTGGTCGCGTCACCCCATAACGAGCAGATCTCCATGGATCTGGTCCGTCACGCTTACCTGCATTACGAAATCGAGCCCCTTCTCTACCAGCGAGCCACTTCCATGGAACGCCTCATGCCGATCCTGCGCGCGGTTGACGACGCCCCGCTCGATTTCGAATTCAGGAACGACATCGTCGCGCTGGTCATCGAGTGCATGATCCGCGCCATCGAAGCGCGCACCATGAACACCGGCATTGCCGACGTCCACGTGCCTACCAACCTGCCGCACAGCGAGACCGAGCAGTACGAGCAGGCGCGCACGGCAGCTCAGCAGCGCCAGGAAGCCGTCCGCCAGCAACGCGTCAATCACGACATGACGCAGGGCTACGTGCTCACGCAGTACTTTTACGGCGAGCTCCGCGGCTTCGAGAAGAATCCCGAGAGTCTCAACGAGGCCATCGGCCCCATGGTCTATGGCATGGACACCAGCGTCGAAACGCACCGCGCCCGCGAGATCACCTTCGACGCTCACGGCGAAGGCGACATCATGACTCGTTCGCCGCAGCGCCCGCCGCAGCAGAAGGAACTTGACGTCGCCGAGCTGAAGCTCATGAAGGGCGACGTGGCCGGCGCCGTGCAGCTCGCGCAGAAAGCCCTCGACACACGCACCGGCGATGCTGGTCAGGCCGACTTCATCCTCGCCCGCGCGGACCTGATGAACGGCAAGATCGACGATGCTGAGACCGCCTTCCGCAACACTATCGCCGCCAGTAAAAATCCACGCATGGTGGCCTGGTCGCACATCTACATCGGCCGCATTCTCGATGTGAAGGAACAGCGCGACGACGCTCTGACCGAATACCGCGCCGCGCTCGCCAGCCGCGACGGCCAGCCCGACACCAAATCCGCGGCCGAAGACGGCATCAAAAAGGCCTTCGCGCTGCCGCAACACGACGAGTCGCCGGACGAGAGCAGCGATCAAGCGCCTGCGAAGACACCAGCGCCCTCGAATCCGTCTCATCCGCAATAATCGCTCTGCAATAATCATTGCAGCGGCCCGCGCATGAAGTTTTCCGCACACCCCTCCATCGACGCGTCCCCACCGGCCGATCCAGCCATCGTCGATGCTCCGGCGATCGACGCACTTCAGGCCCTGCTCAACCATCGCTTTGTCCATCCCGAACTGCTGGGCCGCGCCCTGACCCACAGCTCTCTCGCCCACGAACGGGAAGCCGCCGAGCCGCAGCGCGAAGACAACGAGACCCTCGAGTTCCTGGGCGACGCCGTTGTGGGCATGGTGGCCGCCGAACATGTCTTCCGCGTCTACCCCGAGCTGTCCGAGGGCGATCTGACCCGTCTGCGCGGAGCGCTCGTCAGCCGCCGTCATCTTGCCGACGTTGCCTCAGGCCTCGACCTCGGCCGCTTCCTGCTGCTCGGCCGTGGCGAAGAGCGCAGCGGCGGCCGTACGAAGACCGCGCTGCTCGCCAACGCCATGGAGGCCGTCATCGGCGCCATCTATCTTGACGCCGGCCTCGAAACTGCGCGCGCCCTCATCGACACGCGTGTGATCGCGCCGGTGGTCGCCAGCCTGCGCGAGCAGCTTGCTGCGCGCGGCGGCATGGGCGATTTCAAGTCCGTCCTGCAGGAACTCCTTCAGGCTCGCAAACAGGGCCAGCCCGTCTACCGCATCGCCGCTGAAACGGGGCCCGACCATCGCAAGCGCTTCTACGTCGAAGTCCGCATCGCCGGCACGGTGCTTGCCGAAGGCGAAGGCCGTACCCGCAAGCACGCCGAGCAGGATGCCGCCCGCCGCGCGATCGACAAACTCCACGAAGGCCTGAACGCCGCGGAGCCTCAGCCATGAGCGCTCCGCCGTTCACCCCGGAGCCTGACGCCCGGAGCCCGGTGCCCGCGAACGTACCGACACGAATTCCGCTAACGTCCGAGTCTCTCGCGAAGTCCCGCCGCAAGCTCGTCCTCTTTCCCGGTGTCATGGAGATGGCGCGCTCGCTCCTCGTCGTCCTGGTCATCGCGTTGTTCATCCTCACCTTCATCGTGCAGCCCTTCCGCATTCCGTCGGAGTCGATGGAGCGCACGCTGCTGGTCGGCGATTTCCTCCTCGTCAACAAGATGGCCTTTGCGCCCGCAGGCCGCTGGAGCTGGCTCCTCCCTTATCGCACCGTCCAGCGCCGCGACATCATCGTCTTCCACTTTCCGCCCGATCCGCCCGAGCACGTGGTCAAGCGCGTGGTCGGCCTGCCCGGCGACCATGTCCACCTGCAAAACGGCCTTGCCTGGGTCAATGGCCAGCCTGTCGACGGGCCCTCGGTGGTCTTCGAGCCCGCTTACCCCGACGACTTCCGCGACAACTTCCCCACCGAGCTCTACACCGATCCCGGCGTCGACGCGCACTGGTGGATGCAGATGCGCGCCGATGTCCGCGA